>Ga0163155_10000304_pt1 | contig 59361 bp, 52 predicted proteins | sample OliLakLV19SP4G1_FD_148611 | JGI IMG/M metagenome (GOLD analysis project Ga0163155, IMG submission 148611) | Freshwater microbial mat bacterial communities from Lake Vanda, McMurdo Dry Valleys, Antarctica - Oligotrophic Lake LV.19.SP4.G1 | ecosystem: Environmental > Aquatic > Freshwater > Lake >... | reverse complement strand
ACTGCGTTGTATTTTGCCCCAAAACTGGTCATTTACGCGAGTAAACTCCCATTTTTGGGGCAAAATACGCCTTGTTCTCGAACGCTAAAGAGCAGACACCGACTAAATGGACAGACGCTAAGTAGTGGCTGTCTTTATAGTCCGATAACTGCGTTGTATTTTGCCCCAAAACTGGTCATTTACGCAAGTAAACTCCCATTTTTGGGACAAAATACGCCTTGTTCTCGAACGCTAAAGAGCAGACACCGACTAAATGGACAGACGCTAAGTAGTGGCTGTCTTTATAGTCCGATAACTGCGTTGTATTTTGCCCCAAAACTGGTCATTTACGCGAGTAAACTCCCATTTTTGGGGCAAAATACGCCTTGTTCTCGAACGCTAAAGAGCAGACACCGACTAAATGGACAGACGCTAAGTAGTGTCTGTCTTTATAGTCCGATAACTGCGTTGTACTTTGCCCCAAAATCGGTCATTTACGCGAGTAAACTCCCGTTTTTGGAGCGAAATACGCCTTGTTCTCGAACGCTAAAGAGCAGACACCGACTAAATGGACAGACGCTAAGTAGTGGCTCCATGCCTGAAATTTCATCATTCCCGTATCAAATGCTATGCAAATAATTGATGAAAATATCCTGATTACCTGGGGCACCGCCGTAAAAAGGTATGCCAAAAATGAAGTCATTTTTGAAGAAGGTACCACGTCGAGGTTTTATTACCAAATAAAAGAAGGCAGTGTGAAAATGTTCAACACAAATGAAGAAACCCGGGAATTTACCCAGGGTGTTTTTACAACCGGAGATAGTTTCGGCGAGCCACCGCTTTTTATCAATGAATTGTACCCGTCAACGGCCATTGCTATGACAGACAGCATCATTTTTAAGCTCTCAAAAGATACTTTTTTTAAAATACTGACAGAATACCCCACTATCCAACAGGCGTTTACCACACTTTTCGCCCAACGCGTTTATTCAAAATCCAATTCCCTGCGGGACATCGTCAACCACACCCCCGAAGAACGCATCATCAGTTTCCTGAATGCCTGCAAAAAGAAAATGCAGGGTAGCGATGAAAAAATTAAAATCACGTTCACCCGGCAGGAAATCGCCAATTTTACGGGGTTGCGCGTGGAAACGGTCATAAGAACCCTGAAAAAAATGGAGGAAGACCATAAAGTAACCATTGATCACAGAAAACTATACTACTGATGCGGCATTTTATTCCGGAAAAATGGCTTAAATTTTCACTATTCAACCTCGTTATTGTAGCGCTGTTGGGTGTATTGATGCGTTATAAAATCGGTTTTGCATTTCCGTATTTCGATCAAAAATACTTACAGCATGCCCATTCGCATTTTGCTTTTTCGGGCTGGATCACGCATACGCTTTTTGTGTTGATGGTCTGTTTTATCCAGCTATACCTGTCGCCACCAGCTTTGCGAAAGTATCGGTTTTTGCTTGCGGCGAATTTAGTTTGTGCTTATGGGATGCTAATTTCTTTTGCCGTGCAGGGTTACGCAGCCGTATCTATTTTTTTTTCTACGGCGTCTATTTTAATTGCCTATTTTTTTAGTTTCTATTTTTTTAAAGATTTAAAACAGGTAGAAAAGCAGCACCCGGGCAACAACTGGTTCAAAGCAGCTTTAATTTTCAATGTGCTTTCTTCTTTCGGCACTTTCGCTTTGGCCTACATGATGATGACAAAAAACCTCCCCCAAAATGCTTACTTAGCTTCGGTTTATTATTACCTCCATTTTCAATACAACGGCTTTTTTTTCTTTGCCTGCATGGGTTTGCTGTACAGCCAATTGCATCAATACCTGCCCAATTCAGGTGCCAACAATACAATCTTTTGGCTGTTTGCAGCAGCTTGTGTACCTGCTTATTTCCTTTCAACCCTGTGGTTAAACCTGCCTGTTTGGCTTTATGTGCTCGTTGTTCTGGCGGCAGCGGCGCAGGTTTTCGCGTGGGTCAGGTTTCTGCAAATCATCCAGCAAAACCTGTCCCAGTTGAAAAGCAAAATACAGCCCGTCTGGCAATACTTATTGCTCGCAGTTGGTTTTGCGCTCAGCGTTAAATTAATCCTGCAGTTGGGGTCTACCATCCCGGAAATCAGCAAATTGGCATTTGGTTTTCGGCCAATTGTCATTGCTTATCTGCATTTGGTTTTATTGGCCATCATTTCTGTCTTTTTATTGGTGTATTTATTCAGCTTTAATATCATTGCAACCCGGAAATACAGCATAAAGGCACTTATTTTGTTTGTTTTCGGCGTCTTTCTCAATGAATTCATCCTGATGGTTCAAGGCGTTGCCTCTTTTTCCTACATCCTGATTCCTTATGCCAATGAGGCATTATTTGCCGCTGCATTGATTATGTTTTTGAGCATGCTGGCGTTGTTTATTTTTCAGCTCAAAAAAACCGGAGCTACTTAATCGCGCTACGTTTACTAAACTTTAAAAGTTTAGTAAACGTTATATTAACGTCCTATTATTCGTATAAAAACCGAATTTTATGATTGAACGCATAAATAATTGAATGCAGACTTTGTTTCTTTGTTATATTATTAAAAACGAGAAACTTATGAGACCTTACCTTTCAGTGATTGCCTTTGCCGTTCTGGCAATTTTTATGGGTTGTGAATCCAATACCGCACCCCAGCCCACCGCAACAGCCGACACCCAAACCGTAGGCCAATCCGGCGTAAAAGACGACGTTTCTAGTCCCAACGTGGTGCAGGTTGCCGCAGGCAGCGCAGACCATACGACCTTGGTGACTGCTGTAAAAGCCGCAGGGCTGGTGGATGCGCTGAGCAATGCCGGGCCTTTCACCGTTTTCGCGCCGACCAACGCCGCTTTTGACAAATTGCCCACAGGCACTGTTGAAGGGTTATTGCAACCCGACCAAAAAGACGCGCTGAAAAACATTTTAGAGTACCACACCTACGTGGGTTCGCTCAAAATCGAATACATGCAGGACGGTCAGTCTTTTGAGCAGGTCAATGGCGGTAAGATTACCATCAGCAAAAAAGATGGTAAAACAATGGTCAACGGTAGGGCGACAGTGTTGGCAACCATTCCGACCTCAAACGGCATTATCCACGTGATTGATGAGGTGTTGCTTCCGGAATAAACTCACGATTCCCGTTTAAAATCGCGTTTCCCTCCGGTTTTTTCCATCAGCTTAATCTCCCGGATGACGATGTCGTGCGAAAGGGCTTTGCACATGTCGTAAATGGTGAGCGCAGCCAACGTGGCGCCGGTGAGGGCTTCCATTTCAATGCCGGTTTTAGCGTTGATGGAGGCCGTGCATTCCACCACCACTTCCTGTCGCTCATTCACGTGGATGCTCACCGAGCAGTGGTCCATGCCCAGCGGGTGGCAAAGCGGAATGAGTTCTCCGGTTTTTTTGGCGGCCATGACGCCCGCAATGATGGCGGTTTGGAACACCGGGCCTTTCGGCATGTGGATGTCGCCACGCTCCAGCAAGTCCAGCACCGCCTGGGGCAGGCTGACGATGGCGCGGGCGCGGGCGGTGCGTTGGGTTACGGCCTTTTCGGAAACGTTCACCATGGAGGGGTTGCCGGCAGCGTCGAGGTGGGTGAAGGTTGGGTTAGACATGAGTGGTGTTTTTTTAACATCGTCAATCCTCATTAATCAATCATCTATCTTCAATATATTTCCTGAAGCGCATCCTGAGAGGTAATACCTTTACAAAAAGGTTTCATCCCTTCTCTACCCCCTTCAAAAACGGCACAAAGCGAAAATCGCCCATAATTTTTTCATCGTACCGGGTTTCGTCTATGCGTTCGATGCAGTGCATTTTTTGAGCATTTTTTCCTACGGGAATCACCATCAGCCCGCCGATAGCCAATTGCTGGCGCAGGGCTTCGGGCACTTCAGGTGCGCCGGCGGTGACCATAATTTTATGGAAAGGTGCAAACTCCGGCAAGCCTTTGAAGCCATCCCGGTGGAAGCAGCGAATGTTCCCCATGTTCAGGCTATGCAGCATTTCTTTCGCTTTCACATACAGCGATTCGTGGCGTTCAATAGTGTACACCCGCCCGCCCATCAATGCCAGAACGGCCGCTTGGTAGCCCGAACCGGTACCAATTTCCAATACTTTTTCGCGGGGCTGCACATTCAGCAGGTTGCTCATATAAGCCACCGTATAAGGCTGTGAAATGGTCTGTTCGCTGCCGATGGGGAAAGGCTTGTCTTCATAAGCCCACTCCTCGAAAGCTTTGTCGAGAAAAAAATGGCGGGGCAATGCGCCCATCGCCTCCAGCACGCGCTCATCGCTGATGCCTTTTTTCTGAAGTTCGCCGATCAACCTGCGACGTAATCCTTTATGGCGATAGGTATCTTTCACGTGGATTGCTTGCTTTTTATGGTAACGAGTCCGCGCCAAATTACTATTTTTGCCCACAACCAACATCATCAACTTTTTTCAATATGGACAAAATCGTATTTGGCACAGACGGCTGGCGCGCCATCATCGCGCAGGACTACACGGTAGCAAATGTACAACGCGTGGCAGAAGGCACGGCTCGATGGCTGAAAAAAACCGGCGGTACCAGCGTGGTCATTGGTTATGATTGCCGCTTTGGCGGAAAATTGTTCTCGGAAACCACAGCCTGCGTGCTGGGCGCTTACGGCATCAAAGTCTGGTTGGACACGAAATTCATCAGCACGCCGATGGTGTCGCTGGGCGTTACCAAAATCGGCGCAAGCCTCGGCGTGGTCATTACAGCAAGCCACAACCCGCCTGCCTACAATGGCTATAAACTCAAATCGCACCTCGGCGGCCCGATGTCGCAAAACCAGATTGTAGAGGTGGAAAACGAAACACCCGATGTCTGCACAGTAGAGCCGATGTCGCTTGCCGCCATGGAGCAGGCCGGGTTGCTGGAATACCGCGATTTTGAAAAAATATACCTCGACCACGTTGCTGCAAACTTCGACCTCGCGCTTATGCGCAAAACGAGCAGCCGCTTGGCTTACGACGCCATGTACGGTGCCGGACAGGATGCCATGCGCAAACTTTTCCCGGACGCCGCGCTGCTACATTGCGACTACAACCCGTCGTTCAAAGGCCAGGCGCCGGAACCGATTCACCGCAACCTGAGCGAGTTTTCGGAACTGATTCGCAGCAATCCCAACCTCGACCTCGGCATCGCCACCGACGGCGACGCCGACCGCATCGGGATGTACGACGGCGAAGGCAATTTTGTGGATTCGCACCACATCCTTTTGCTGCTGTTGCTGTACACCCACCGCTACAAAAAACAAACCGGCAAGGTGGTCATTACTTTTTCGGTGACCGATAAAATGCGCAAAATGGCGCAAATTTTTGGATTAGAATGTGAGGTTACCAAAATTGGTTTCAAATACATCGCCGACATTATGGCCGTAGAAGACGTGCTGGTGGGCGGCGAAGAATCCGGCGGTCTGGCCGTAAAAGGACATATTCCGGAGCGCGACGGCATCTGGATCGGCCTGATGATCTTAGAGTTTATGGTCAAAACCGGCAAATCGCTGAAGGAACTCATTCAGGAAGTGTACGATATTGTCGGCCCATTCGCCTTCGACCGCGACGACCTGCACATTCTCGAATCGCAAAAGCAAGCGGTGATCAAAACCTGCAAAGAATCGCCGTACACGCAAATCGGCTCATACAAAGTGGAATCGCTGGAAACCCTTGACGGCTTCAAATACAACCTCGGCGACGACAAGTGGGTGATGATCCGGCCTTCCGGCACAGAACCGGTGCTGCGGGTGTACGCCCAAGCACCGGATATGGCGGAGGTGCGGGTGATGCTGGATGCGGCAAGGGTGGCGATGGGGGTGTGAAATTGCTACGGGATGGTATAGCGGCGTTGCTTAGGGGCACTGAAAACCCGAAGCATTTCATTCATTTTCCGCCTGCTTCTTTCCAAAAACATTCAACCCAAAACCTAACGGTATCCCGAACGTCACCGGCACCTGCCCGGGGATCAAATTCATAAAAGCGCTGTGGCTGAACGCCCCGAAAGGCTGGCCGACGCGGAGGTAGAGGCCAGGCAGGGTGGCGGATTTGAGCAGCGTAGGGAGTTCGACGGTGACGCCATTATCTTTGTAGGAATTATTACCGGATCCATCAATGGAATACAATCCCAATCCCGCACCAATAACCAGTGCATCTTTACTGACTGTGCTTTTAAGAACGTATTCCCCAAAGAGGTAACTATACAGCCGCCTTCGGCAGCAACGGCATTTTACGTCCAAAATCGCCACCTAATCAGGTGACACAGCGTTCCACGGAGTAAAGGGAGTCTCGCGGAGGCGCTTAACTCCGCGAGACTCCCTTTACTCCGTGAGACTCCGCGCCATATTGGAGTCCTCAGAGGCTCCTTGATATTGATGGTGTTCAAAAACATCAATATAGCTCTGATTCGCATGAATCATCCCAAAATTTGTTGGAGGACAGAAATGGCCGCCGGAGGCGGCTGTATAGTTACAATTAATTTGATTTTAAACAAGCTTCCTAAATTGTCTTTACAAAAACAGGGCTTTTTATTCAATATTTGCTTCCATGCCCCTTCTAATTCGCCGAAAACACCTTCTCCTTCCGCTCCCCAATCTGTTGCCGCCACATGGCATAATACAGCCCCTTTTCGGTCAGCAGTTCATCGTGGGAACCCGTTTCCACGACGTCGCCTTTTTCCAGTACGTAGATGCGGTCGGCGTGGAGGATGGTGCTGAGGCGGTGCGCGATGAGTAGGGTAATTTGTCGGCCTTCGGCGCTGATTTCCCGGATGGTGTTGGTGATTTCCTCCTCTGTCAGGGAGTCGAGGGCGGAGGTTGCTTCGTCGAAGAGGAGGAGCTTGGGGCGGCGCAGCAAAGCACGGGCGATCGAGATGCGCTGTTTTTCGCCGCCGGAGAGTTTGAGGCCGCCTTCACCGATGGTGGTGTCCAGGCCCTTTTCGGCACGGTCGAGCAGGTTATTGCACGAGGCTTTGGTGAGCGCCAGTTGCAAGTCTGCTTCCGTGGCCGCAGGGTTCACGAAGAGCAGGTTTTCCCGGATGGTGCCAGAAAAAAGCTGCGTGTCCTGTGTGACAAAGCCGATTTGGCGGCGCAGATCGTCGAAGTGGATGGATTGCTCGTCGAGGCCGTTGTAGAGGATGCTGCCTTGCTGCGGGCGGTAGAGGCCCACGAGGAGTTTCATCAGGGTGGTTTTGCCACTGCCACTGGGACCGACAAAAGCGATGGTTTCGCCAGTTTTTACCTGAAAACTGATGTCGTTGAGGGCATTTTGCTGAGCGGACTGGTGGCGGAAGCCCACGTGTCGAAACTCCAGCGTTTCGACGTCGCCGAGGTGTTTGGGGTTAAGGGCCTCGGGTTCGGGCTGCTTTTGCATCAGGTTTTCAAAGTTATTCAGCGAGGCTTCCGCCTCCCGGTAACTCAGGATGATGTTGCCAATTTCCTGTAAGGGGCCAAAAATGAAAAACGAAAAAATCTGCATGGTTACGATTTCGCCCGGTGCCAACTGACCCTTGTACACTAACCACATGAGCATGAACAAGATGAGCTGCCGCAGGGTGTTGACGAAGGTGCCCTGTATGAAGCTAATGCTGCGGATGCGCTTCACCTTGGTAAGTTCCAGCTTGAGAATATTGAAGGTGTTTTTGTTGAGGCGCTCGACCTCCTGTTTCGTCAGGCCAAGGCTTTTCATCAGCTCGATGTTGCGCAGCGACTCTGTGGTGGCGCCGGCCAATGAGGTGGTCTGTTTCACAATGATCTTCTGTATTTCCTTCACTTTTTTACTCAGCAGGTTGGACACCCAGGTGAGCAGGAAAATGCCGCCGAAGTAGATGATGGGTAGGCTCCAGTGCTTGTTGAACGCATACGAGGCTACGAATACGATGCCCACGATGACAGGGAACAACACATTAATGAAGGTGGAAATGAACTTCTCCGTGTCGGTGCGCACTTTTTGGAGGATGCCCAGGGTTTCGCCGCTGCGCTGATCTTCAAACTCCTGGTAGGGCAATTTCATGGCGTGCTGCAAACCATCGGTGAAGATGGTGGCCCCGAATTTCTGGGTGATGAGGCTGAGGAAATAATCCTGGAATGCCTTTGCGATGCGGCTCACCATGGCCACCGAAATGGAGCCGAGGAGCAGCCACACGAGGCCATAAACCATGATGTTTTTACCGGCCTGGTCGGTGATGTATTCCTGGATAAACAAGAATCGGTGCCAGTCGAACGCCCCCGGCGGGGTAGCCGACACCTGGTGGTTGGAAGCTAAGGTGACTAACTTACCGAAAATGATGGGGTCAATCAGCGAAAACCCGATGTTGATGCTGGCCAATAGCAGGACTAATAAAACGAGCCAACGATAGGGAACGAAGTAGCGAAAAAGTAATTTCATGTTGCGGATGATGACGCTTCAGGGAAATGTAAATGAAAATAGATTTGTTGCGACGGGAATCATCGCAACAAGTCTAATAAACACCCTGCTCTTTATTCTGGTTTTAAGGGGAGTGCTAAGATTTATTTATCCACTGAACACACTTCTGGTCGCTCGCCCATTTCGTATTCTTCCATGAGTTCTTTCAGTCTTCCTTCATAAGAATTGGGCACCGCTTCGCAGCCTGATGGAAAAAGCCACCGCGCAAACCGGGAAGTTATTTACGACACGCTCCTTATTACTACTTCAAAGGCTATCTCTACACCTAATAAAGTTTCAAATACCATTCGGTTGGCATCACTATAATGATTTATGTGAATTTTGGCGGTGTCACTTAACAAATAGTTCTCTCCTTCCTTTGGAATCTCACATGGGTTCATGTCTTTATTACAACTTTCAACAAGAAACGCTGCGATTCCGTGGACAATGATAAAATATTTTTAAAAAAAATTGATACGACTCATTTTTTTAGCTTTAAGTGAAGAGAACGGGTGCATGGGCTACGTGGCCGCGCTTAGTGGCTATGTGGACCCATGTATTGTTAGCACCATTATTATTTATTCGATGCCGCGAACGGTTGCGCTAAGTTATTGATTATGTTGCAGGTAAGGCACATTTCGCAGTTTGCTTTTTGGCTGGCCAACCCTTTCCAGTATCCGACTCCGCAGCGTGACATCGTCTATCAAAATTCGCTGACAATCAATATTTTATATTCGACATCACGCACGGATATTTTCCAAGATCGAAGAACGGTCTTTCGGGCGGCTGCCCCAAACCAAAACCCACAAAGCCTGTCCGCTGTCGCCAAAATTCGCTGACAATCAATATTATATGAGTGCGTGACAAAATCGGGGCAGTCAGCCGAACGCTTTTCGGCTTGCGTTGAACAGTGGGCGAGGATCATACTACTGGACATTTTTAATACTCAGGTGAAACGAGACGAGGATGCCCGGGCTGTGTTAGGCGGTAACTTGAAGTTACCTCCTAACTTATACTGATTTATTGTACTTTACTATGCGCAAAACCTCGCAGATCGAGGATACACTTGGTTCCCAATCTGCCCCGATTTTGTCACGCACTCAAATCATTTGATCAAGATTCATGGTCTCCGCAGGAATGTTGGCACTGTACGATAGTCCTGAGCCACGCTGTTCCCACCACACCACCGTAAAATAGTCTTCAAGAAAAGTAGGGTACTTCTGTGTAAGGAAGTAATCGGGTATACCTCCATGAAGGTAAAGCAGAACTGGATTTCCTTGGTTTTTACTCTTGATAATCATGCCCTGTCTAATGCCACCGATGGTAACAAAAACTTTTTCTGAAATACTTCCGGCGAGCAGATTACCTGTTTTATCAACATAGGGTAAAGTCTTACCAGGGCTAAGTATTAAAAGCACTCCGGTTAGTAAGAGTAAAAAGATGCTGAGTCCTATCATAATCATTCGAATTACCTTCTTCGTATACGTTTTAAAAGTCTGACTAATTGCCATTTAGGAATTCATTTTATTAATTAATAAGAACCTATTTCTTGTCGGTGATATGAGTTCATATTTATTCATATCGATTTTAAATTTCCAGGGTTGCGTGTTATGGCTGGAAGGTGCTGAGGTGGCATCCTTGATTATTTGGATAAATTGAGAATCAGCATTTGATGGTTTCATTTTCTTTATTTTAATGATTTAAATCATTCAGGATATTTGTTTACGCTAAATTTTATCTTTTACACCCGATAAGTATCCCCCAAAACCCATGAAAAAAAATACAACTGGGTAAGCTACCCATCGTTCGGTACCCCCTGCACCAAGTATTGGAATAAAGCCAGGTGCTCCCCAAAAGAACAGCAATGTGATGATACCGGAAACAATAAAGATATATCGGAGTGGAGTTTTTATTATTGTAAACGATGCAATAGTCGTAATACCACCGATATTAAATGTAAGCATAGAGAATATACCATGCCAGGGCGTTATATTGCCCGGAAAAACACCTACCCCTAGAATGCCAAATCCCACCAGTCCAAGCAAAATACTAAACAGGCGCTTATTAAATGCTTTGTAAACAAACGGTGATGCTAATAAAATCATGAAGCCAGCAACCATCATCGTAATATTAAAAATTGTGGCTGAAGGCTGGGTAATAATACTGTTCGGTGGTACTGTTGCACCAAGGTCGCTGATCTGGCTGAGGCGTGTAGTGTAGCCAGACGGGTAATACACCTCGCCTGTGATGATGCCTAAGATAATAATAGCACCAGACAAATAGAGTAATATAGATGCAATGTTTAATTGTGATTGTTTGTTACCCATGTTTTTATTTTTTAAATTGTTTGATTCGCTATTTGATCTTCGAAACATTGTATTCAACCTCCTTCAAATTGAATTTTCCATAAACGAATTTTCCATCAGGGTAATGCCAGATAGCTTCCCCATACGTCATGATGTTTATACCGTTTATGTTTTTGTAGTTACTTACCGGTGTAGAAAATGCATAATGATTTATATCCCTGTCGGTGGAAATAAAATCAATCAGTTGCCCTTTTTCATTAAAATATAAAATGGCACCTATTGTAATTCCATGATTTGTAAAAGTGGCTTTTGCCGAATTGCTGTCCATGGCCTGCCATGTAATCCGTTTGTCAATCAATGTTGCAGGCGCCATCAAACACATATCGTTAAAGAGGGTAACTGTTTCTGCTTTGTCCATATCTTTTCCTTCTCTCTTTACCACTGAAAATAATCCAAAAAGTCTTATATCCATCAAGGCGCTTGCATTGGCATATCTATGATAACCCGGCACGGTAATTCCTTTCATTTTTGCTTTCATAAAAAACAGCCGGGTGGGTTCGTCAAAAGAATTGTATTGTTCGCAGATAAAGGGGAAAAAGTCTTTTCCTTTTTCTCTCATTTGCCCTTCAAATACAATGCGTATATTTTTTAGTTTAGGCTTGTTTAGTACGCCTGCATATTTGAGGTACCGTTGTACAGGCTCGGGCAATGACAGTAAATTTGATTCAGTCAGTAAATCCGTTTGTAAGGTATTGGTGCGCTGCAGATTTTCTTTTACGTCATTTTGATAGCCTTTTTCAAAACTATAACTTCCATAATTTAATACGATGGCAACAAGAATGATGACATTGGCAATCGTGCCAAATTTTGCATCCTGCCAAACAGTAAAAATAAGTATCTGTGAAATAATGACTGCTGTTACTCCAAAAAACAACCATGCATCTTTCTTTAGCAAGAATAAAACGGTAGCGGTAATAAACAAAAACGCAGTCAGCATCCAAATCAAACCGGAGGGTTTTGAAATTTCTTTCGTGAGTTGGGTAATGTTGCCATAGTTAAATGCTTTTGCAAACCCCATAAAATGGATGAGGCCATGGACGAGGATGATAAAAGCTAAAAGGTATTTGAGCATGGTTTTTTTTTAATTGGCCTTTATATTTTCAATAGCACATGTCAGTCTGCCAGCGTAATGCTTCCTTTTAGCACATCCTTTAGCATAATCTCTTTTACGCTTTCAGGTTCTTCGAAAATAGGGCTGTGTGCAGAATTCTCAAATGTATAAAACCCTTTTACCGGCGCATGAAGAGCCTCAAAGTACTTCTTTGCCAGGACGTATGAAACCGTATAGTCATATATCCCATGGAAAAAATAGACCGGGATGCTTACTTCATTTACCTCTTGGGACAAATCTGTGGCAATGATTGTTTCCCAGAGTGGGTGCACACCCGCTTGGGCTTTGCCTCGCCATAAATTGAATTTTTCCTTTAAAGTGTATTCCCTGCAGGTCAGGGACGGTATAAACACCCCGGTTATTATTGAATTCATGTCACGTGTTGTACCAATTCCAAGACTGTGCATGGTCTCGTCACGCAGTTTGAGGTATCCATAAGGAATAACATCTGTAACCGGCGAAGCCTCCAGTTTTCGTACCATTTTCCAGTCCTTTGCATCCCTGTATTTCTTCAGGATATATTCATACGCCAATCTTTCTGATTTTAAGTGATCCGACATCTGGCCAACCCCGATGTAAGCATGGTATAGCTCTGGTGCTCTAGCTACTACCTGAATGCCAATATAGCTTCCACCCGAACGTCCCATGAGGTAAATTTTTTCTTGCCCAAAACGGGCACGGAGGTAATTTGTCACCTCTTTTGTGTCGGAAATCATTTGATCCAGATTCATGGTCTCCGCAGGAATGTTGGCACTGTACGATAGTCCTGAGCCACGCTGTTCCCACCACACCACGGTGAAATAGTCTTCAAGAAAAGTAGGGTACTTCTGGGTAAGGAAGTAATCGGGTATACCCCCGTGAAGGTAAAGCAGAACTGGGTTTCCTTGGTTTTTGCTCTTGATAATCATCCCCTGCTTGATGCCACCGATGGTAACAAAAACTTTTTCTGAAATACTGCCAATAATTGGCTTTCCGAATTCGTCGAGATACGGCTCGGACTTACCAGAACTGTAGATTAATAGCAATATGCCTGGTAATAAAATGGTTACAGCAATTATTGTTAGTAGTATCGTTAACATTCTTTTAATGGCTGATTTGTTCATTGAATGAACTTTTACAATATGAAGGCTACTGCCAATGTTCAGATTAGAAGATGTTAAGGTTTCTTAATGGCCACTACCTGATTACAATGTAAAGAGTGATGTGAAAAAGGCCAAGAAACAGCACCAATAGAGCTAAATTGCTATTTTAGGATGATGCTGGTTTTGTAATTTGTTTATGACCTGTCATTAGAAGATTCTCACGATCCCTACACCAAGCGATAGATAATTTAGATCCACTGCGGTTGTCGTGCCATTGAGCTTAATGTCTCTTGATAACGAGCGATACCGCACACCGGGTTGCACACGCCATTTTTCACCGAGCGGAATGGCTACTCCTGCTTCGGCTTGCCAACCAAACCCATGGCCAGAGTCGGCAATGATATCGCCACTATTATTTTCAACCTCGATGTGATTTGCCAAACCACCAGCCCGCAATAGTAGATTGATCTTTGAAGTTGCAATAGGATGGATAAATTGAAGACCATAAGTATATCCAGTTTCTTCAAAATCGGTATTGGCTCCTGCAAAAGATTGATCAGAAGCAAAGCGATTCCAACTCCAACCACCATAGACACTGAGGTGAGGCATGAAACGGTAAGCTAAAGAACCTTCAAAACCAAAGTCCGTTTTCAAATCCGCATCACCCAATTTCTGGGTAGGGAAATTTATACCAGGGCGAAATTCAATGCTCCACCGATCCTGACCTTGAACTACCATTGATGATAGTAACAGAAAGACTAATAATGCCGCAACAACGAAGTGCGCTTTTGAATATAAGTTTACTATTTTCATGATTTGTTTGGCGATTTCTTTTGTAAAATCGCACTACAAAGAAACTTACTTTTTCAGCATAATAAAATGATGCTTGTCATGTAATTGGATGACTTTCATCAATTTAAAGAAGTCATAAATTATCTGAGATTTGAGCGTATATCTCGGTGGTAAATCTTTTGTTGGGATTTGGCTCTTGCCATAGCTTCGGTTTCGCGTTGGGGTTGTGTGGCTATGGCATATGCCAAAAGCGTGGGCGAGAATCTCACCCAAGTGCAGTATGATGGGGGGTTTTTATCTACTCTTTATCGCCTAATTGTTTCTTTGTCCCAGATTTCTTTTATTTTTTTCTCCATTGGCACCGTTATCTAAAGAAAGTACCACCTATCCCCATGAAAAATCTTAATAAGTGGAATGTCGCTCGTCAATTTTCTTGGTCGTCAGAGAGTCTCTGTCGGGTGAGTTGGCATTGGTGCTAACTATGCTTAAAACGCAACTCCTCCTATATAAATCCCATTGCGTAAAAACCCGTTTTGTCACCAGTAATTAAGCAAACAACAGTTGCGTAAAGCCATTCAGTTTCGTTGACTTTACACATCTACTGAACCGAAAAAATGAGTGGAGAGAGAAGGCACAGCGTTCATATAGTGGTTGTTTCGCTATGTAAATGTAACCCAAAGTTTCAAATTCCCACATTACCCAAACGCTTTTCCCTGCTCATTTTTCCCCTTCATTTTTTTCCTCGCCTGCTTTGTTATCCTTCACAAACCACGAAGCAACAAACGCCGTAAAAGTTCCAAACATCCCCATCCCGGCGGTCATCAAAATGGCAGCAATGATCCACCCTTCCGTAGTGACCGGAAATTTATCCCCGTAGCCAACGGTGGTGATGGTGACGTAGGCCCACCAAATGGCGTCTTCTGCGGTTTTGATGTTACTATTCGGATCGTCTTCCACCTGCAGGATGGCGATGGCAACCGGTAGTTCCTCGCGAAGATATACATAAAATCTTCCCCCATCCTTTGCCATTCCCAAAAAATGCCTAATTTTCGTTTCTTCAAAGACAAACATGCACTCACATACAAGCAACCACAACGCATGAGCAAGCTGATCATCAAAAGCGGGAAAGGCGACATCGCCCTCCGGAAAAGCAAACAATGGGTAGGACTGAAAACGACCGCTTCCCGCGATCTGGAGCAACCCGACTATATCGAAACGCAATTGCTGCAAAACCTCGGCGGTTTTCAGATTGTGTCGCTCAACAAAGGCGACAGCACCAATGAAGAGAAGCTCGACGAGGTGCGTGACCGCGAGGAAGTGGAAGTAGGCACGCATGTTTATTACCCCGAAGGCAGCAATCGCCCGATGGTGCCCACTGGCGACATCTACCTCGTTTTTCAGGACGGCGTAGGCCCCGGAGAACAACAAACGGTGCTGGATGAATTCCACCTGCTGCTGGTGGAAGAGCGCAAACCCGGCTCGATTATCGCCTGTGTAACCCCGCAATCGGCTAACCCGCTGAAAGTGGCGCAGGCTCTGCAGGAAATATCGCTGGTGAAATCCGCCGAACCCGATTTCGATACCCCGTTAGACGAATATGCTTTTTCAGCGCCCCTCGACGACCTGTTGCCCCACCAGTGGCAACTGAAAAACGACGGCCTCGTAAAAGATGTCAATTACAAACTCAAAAAAGGCGCCGACTCCAAGGTGGTAGACGCCTGGAACCGCCTCGGCAACGCCGGCAGCGCCAACGTCGCCATCGCGGTCATTGACAACGGCTTCGACCTCACGCACCCGGATTTGAAAGGCAAAATCCACAAGCCCTACGACCTCTGGAACCAGTCTACGGCGGTGCAACAAGGCGATGTGCGCTACACCCACGGCACCCCCTGCGCAAGTGTGGCACTGGCGGCAGCCAACGGAGCGGGCATCGTAGGCGCCGCGCCCAATGCCAAATTTATGCCCTTGAGCGGTACGTCTTTTGCCGTGCGCACTACCGACGAAATGTTCGACTACTGCATCAAAAACGGGGCAGACATCATCAGTTGCAGTTGGGGCAGCACCGACCAAGCTTACCAGCTCGGCTCCCTGAAAGCGGAAGCAATTGCCCGCGCCGCCCGGGAAGGCCGCAGCGGAAAAGGCTGCGTGATCCTGTTCGCTGCTGGCAACGACGATTTGGACTATGTCAATTTTTACGCTGCGCACCCCGATGTGATTGCGGTGGGTGCCTGCACCAGCCAGGACACCTACGCCGGCTACTCTAACCGGGGCCGCGAAATTTCCATCTGCGCCCCTTCCAACGGCGACTGGCCCATCATCGCTGCGCGCGCCTGGTGGGACGAGGGCCTGAGCGGCGAAACCGGCAACTACAAATACTGGCGCGACGGGCGCTCGCGGGGCCAATACTACAAGCACTTCGGCGGCACCTCCTGCTCCACGCCTTTGGTGGCGGGCATTTGCGCGCTTATTTTGTCGGCCAATCCCGACTTGAAAGCGAAAGAAGTAAAAGAAATTTTGCAGCAAACCGCCGACAAAATCGGCAACCCAACGGAATATGTGGACGGGCATTCGCAGCGCTATGGGTATGGCCGCGTGAACGCCGATCGCGCCGTGGCAGAGGCCATTCGCCGCCGCGACGCGAAGAACCCGCCAGTAGTTGCGGAAGTGCCGGCAGCGGTTTCCACTGGCAAAGGCTTGTACGAATTCAGCGTCAAAAAACAGGATCCGATAGGGTGGGGTGTTCAAATCGGCGCGTTCTACGACTACGGCAACGTGTTGGTGCAGGCTGAAAAAATGCAGCGCCTTTTCGGCGAAAAAATCATCGTCAACATCAACGAACTGGGCGGCAAAACGGTTTATAAAATGGTGGTCGGCGCTTTTTCCGACAAGGCCAAAGCAGATCAGTTGGCGCAACGCATGAAAACGGGGGGGGTGAATGGGTTTGCGCGGCAGTTGAAGGATTTGTAGACAAACCTTCAACTCTTTTCTTATTCATGCGTTCTTCGTTGCAAACGCAACCACTATTGCATGGCCGAACAACCGTACAACCCATTAGATTCCTTAGTTTTTTTAACCAACCGCGTGGGCAGGCTGCTCAGCAGCGACATCCGCAAACGCGCCGGCGATGACGTTGAAGGACTGTATTCAACGCACATGGGTATTCTCGTGGACTTGTGGATGCAGGATGGTCTGCGTCAGCAAGACTTGGTTTCTTCGGTCATTAAAGACAAAGGCACCATTGCACGGGCGCTCGAAAATTTAGAAAAGCAAGGCATCGTTACCCGGGAAACAGATGAAGCAGACCGGCGCAACAAACTCATTTACCTCACGCAAAAAGGCCGCAAGTTGAAAGCTGTCATGTTGCCCCATGCCTTAGCTTCCATGGAAGAAGTGCTTGAAGGGTTCCCTCCGGAAGAAGTCGCCATTTGTAAAAAAGTGCTGCGCCGTATGTACAAGCGCCTGACTCAAAAACTAATGCACCCTGTTCCCGCAACGTAAACCACAACCAACACCTAAAGATGAGTACCCTCGCCCGTAGATTGAGTATTGTAGCCGGTATTTTGGTTTTAGCCGGATCTTTTGCGCTCTCCCGCTATCTCGGCAGCCAAAAACAGGCACCGGAGCTAAAAACCGATACCAAAAGGGTAACGGAAGTTGAAGTCATGACCGCCGTGAATCAGAAAATAGCCTCCACGCTGGAGGTTCAGGGCCGATTGACCGCATTTGAAAGAATCGAACTTTTTGCAGAAGTGGGCGGCTTGCTGAAGGAAACCGCCCGGCCATTCAAAGTCGGCACCAATTTCCCGAAAGGCAGCATTTTGTGCAGCATTGACGATACAGAAGCGCGCCTCACCCTGCTGGCGCAAAAAAGCAGCCTGCTGAATGCCGTCACCCAAATGATGCCCGACCTTAAAATTGACTACCCCGAAAGTTATAAAAACTGGAAGCAATACCTCGATCAGTTCGATCCCGAAAAGCCCATCCCCGCATTTCCGCAGCCCCTGAACCAACAGGAAAAATACTTCATCGCTTCGCGAAACCTGCACAACTCGTACTACACCATCAAAAGCGCGGAGGAACGCCTGAGTAAATACCTCATCCGAACCCCATTCAATGGTACGCTCATTCAGGTAGCGATCTATCCTGGCGCAGTAGTGCGCGTAGGCCAGAAATTAGGGGAACTCATGAGCACCGGCAACTACGAACTGGAAGCCACGGTGACTGTGGCGGATTTGCAATACGTTCGGGCAGGCAGCCGGGTCAGGCTCGTTTCTGACGACATTGGTGGCCAATGGAGCGGAACGGTGCGCCGCATCGGCGACCAGGTAGATCCGGGCACCCAAACGGTGAAAGTTTTCATCGGTGTGAGTGGCGCGAACCTGCGCGACGGGATGTACCTGCGCGGCGAAGTGGAAGCCAGCAGCATAGAAAATGCCTTGCAGTTGCCCCGCGAATTGTTGGTCAACCAGGAATCGGTGTACGAAGTGCGGGACTCTCAACTCCGGTTGCGCCCCGTCACGCTGGTGAAAATGACGTCCGAATTTGCCATCATACGCGGCATCGAAAATGGCGCTGTGCTGCTAAAAAACAAGCCAGCCAGAATCTTCGACGGCATGAAGGTTCGGGTAAAAGCCCCCGTGCCTGCACCGGATGAACCCATCACCAACAAGTAATTTAGCAACCGGTGTTCAACAAGGAGTGTGAAATTATAACAAACACGTAGACCCATGAGAGGCATCGTACTCTATTTTATAAAATACCCGGTTGCCGCCAACTTGCTCATGTTTGCCATCCTGATCATGGGGTGGTTTTCATTAGGCAGCATCAAATCCACGTTTTTCCCGGAAGTGGAAAGCCGGATCATTTCCATCCAGATCGTTTATCCCGGCGCTTCTCCGGAAGAAGTGGAAGAAGGCGTAATTGCCAGGATAGAAGAAAACCTGAAAGGTCTGACCGGCGTGGAGCGCTTCACTTCGGTCTCGCGGGAAAATAGCGGCGTTGTGACCGTAGAGGCATTCAAAGGATACAACCCCGATCTGGTGCTTCAGGATGTAAAAAATGCTGTTGACCGCATCAATTCTTTTCCGGTGGGTATGGAACCTGCCGTCATTTTCAAATTGGAAAACTTAGGTTTTGCCATCAGTTTTGCCCTTAGCGGGGAAGTGGATTTGCAAACGCTGAAGCGGTATGGCCGCCAGGTGGAAGACGAATTGCGCGCCATTGAAGGCATTTCTAAAGTCAACATCAGTGGTTTTCCGGATGAAGAAATCGAAATCGCTTTTCGCGAAAGTGACCTGCGGGCTTATGGCCTGACTTTGCAGCAAGCCACCCAGGCGGTGCGTTCGGCCAACTTAGACATCACCGGCGGTTCCATCAAAGGCCCCGAAGAAGAATTATTGGTGCGGGCGCGCAACAAGTTTTACTATGCCGACGGCCTGCGCGATATTGTGGTCAAAAATTCGCCCAACGGAGGCGTCGTACTCCTGCACCAGGTAGCAGATATCCGAGACCAATGGGCGGACGAACCTGCGCGCAGCTTTTTGAACAGCAAACCCAGCGTGGTCGCTACGGTGCAAAACACACTCGAGGAAGACCTGATCGGCATTACCGACAAGGTGAAAGAATACATCGAACAATTCAACGAAAAAAACGATGCCGTAAAAGCGACTATCATCCGCGATGGATCGGTACTGCTGAATCAGCGCATTGATTTGCTGACGGTCAACGGCTTGCAGGGTTTTTTCATTGTTTTACTGACTTTAGCCATTTTCCTCAACTGGCGGCTTGCGTTTTGGGTGGCCATTGCTATTCCGGTGTCCTTTGCCGGCATGTTTGTCATCGCCAACTTTGTAGGGATTACCATTAATGTGATTTCTCTTTTTGGAATGATCATTGTGGTCGGTATTCTCGTAGACGATGGCATTGTTATTGGCGAAAGTATTTACCAGGATCACGAAAAAGGCCTGCCACCTATACAAGCTGCTTTAAACGGATCGCTCAAGGTGATTCCGGCTGTTATCGCTTCCGTTCTGACCACGATGGTCGCTTTTGGCGCTTTTTTCTTCATCGAAGGGCGACTGGGTGAGTTCTTTTCCCAGATGGCCGTTGTGGTCATGGCTTCGCTCTTTGTCTCGCTGATTGAGGGCATCCTCATTTTACCGTCGCACATTGCGCATTCAAAAGCCTTGATTAAGGGCGAAAAACCGGGGCGTTTTCAGTTGTTCTTCGACCGGATCATGAACTGGCTCCGGGATCACATCTATGCCAATGTGCTGCGGGCAGCCATGCACCACAAAGTGCTGACGTTTTCCCTCCTCACCGGCTTGCTCCTCATTACCTTTGGTGCCATCGGCGGCGGCATCATCAAGAGTACATTTTTTCCCATCATCGAACGCGACGACATCACCATCACAATGCAAATGCCGTCGGGCACCCGCGAGCACGTGACGCAGGACATGCTCTCCCACTTAGAAGAGGCGGCCTGGCGGGCAAATAAAAAACTCAGTCAACACTTTTACAACAATGAAAAACAGGCCATTCTGCGCATCGAACGCAATATTGGCCCTGCTTCTTACCAGGGCAACCTGAATATAGCGCTGCTGGATGGTGAAAACCGCGACAGCCTTTCGCTGCGGGAAGTGATCAACAGCATCCGCGAAGAAGCTGGTTCGATGGACGAGGCGGAATTGGTGACCTATGGCTCGCAATCCGCTTTTGGCAAACCGGTTTCTATTTCTTTGGTTGGCAATAACTACGCAGAACTCAACGCTGCCGCGGAAAAAGTAAAATTAGAATTGCAGCAACTGGCGGAGTTGAGCGACGTAATAGACAACAACCAGGAGGGCTTGCAAGAGGTAAATCTGACCTTAAAAGATAAGGCGCTGTACTTGGGGCTGAACCTCCAGGACATTGTCGGGCAAGTGCGGCAGGGATTTTTTGGCAGCGAAGTGCAACGCCTGCAACGGGGACGCGACGAGGTGCGTGTGTGGGTGCGCTATAACGAGAAGGATCGCTCTGATATTACCCAACTGGCCAATATGCGTGTGCGTTTCGCGGACGGACGGGAGTTTCCGTTGTCTGAAATCGCCAACATCGAACTGAAGCGCGGCGTGATCAGCATCAACCACATTGATGGGAAACGGGAAGTCAAAATAGAAGCCGATGTCTCTCGCGACGACGTATCGGTGAGCGAAATAACGACAAACCTGCAAACGGAGCTATTGCCCAGGGCGCTGGCCGGATTCCCTACCGTGAAGCCTTTGTTTGAAGGCCAAAATCGAGAACAGGCAAAAAGTGTAGCGTCTATACAAGTGGTTGGCACCATCATGCTGGCTATTATTTTCTTCATCATCGCGCTGACGTTCCGATCCATCAGCCAAACGGTGATCGTTTTTCTGATGATTCCGTTTGCTATGCTTGGCGTGGGGTGGGGGCATTGGCTGATGGGCGCGCCGATCAGCATGTTTTCTTTCTTAGGCATGGTGGCGCTAATAGGGGTGTTGGTCAACGACGCGATCGTTTTTATAGATACCTATAACGACCTCCTACGGGAAAAACGCGGGCAAATGGAAGCGATTTACGAAGCGGGGATCACTCGTTTCAGGGCGATTTTGCTCACTTCGGTCACCACGATTGCGGGCCTGTCCCCAATTTTATTGGAAAAGAGCCTGCAGGCCCAGTTCCTGATCCCTATGGCCATTTCTGTTTCCTTCGGATTAGCCGCCACAACGATCTGTATTTTAGTACTTTTGCCAGTATTGCTGATCTTTAACAACCGGATCAAGGTTTATTCTGCCTGGCTCTGGAACGGCACGAAACCCAGCTACGAAGCGGTGGAACCTGCCCGGAAAGCCTTGGAAGCGGAAGAAGTATATACCTCGAAGGGAGGAAACAATGATTAACATGACCGACATTAAACAACCGATATGGTGGCAGAGACTGTTGAACTGGGCATTGCCAAAAGCCAAATACGCCGCTGCAAGCGCCGTGGCGACCGGGGTTGACTACACCGTTTATATGTTGCTGGTAAACAAAATACTGGCACCCGTTCAGTCGAATGTCATTGCGTATTCAGCGGGTATGATCATTAATTTTTTATTGCAAAAACGCTTTGTATTTCAGCTTAGGCGTTCGGTGAAAAAAGCATTTTTTTTCGCAGCGCTGGTTTCACTCGGTGGCCTGTTGCTCAGCTCAGCGATCATTTACGGGTTATCTCTACAACCTTTTTTCAACCAACATCAGGCGCTGACGAAGCTGATTGCCACCGGACTTGTTTTCTTCTATAACTTTTATCTCAAACGCTATGTATTTGAAGGACGTTTTGCTGGCTAAAATCGCACTGAGCGCCGTTGTTTTTGGCTCTTTTTTTCAGGCTGCATCTGCGCAGGAAGCGCTCAGCTTGTCGCAATCCATTGACCTGGCTATGCAACAGAATTATGCGGTGCAAATTGCGCAGCGCAACGCCGACATTGCCCAAAACAACAACGAGTGGGGCACTGCGGGGCGTTATCCGAACATCAACCTGACCCTCGGGCTGAACAACGTTTTCAACGATGCCAACAACCCGGCTTCTTTCACCCGCGAAATCACAACCCTCAACACAGGAGTCACCCCGGGTATTGAAGCGGTATGGACGCTTTACAACGGCAACCGCGTGAACCTCACCAAGCGGCAATTGGAACAGTTAGAGCGTGTCGGGCAGGGCAACGTGCGCATTGCGGTGGAAAATACCATCCGCTCGGTCATCCTCGCGTATTATGCCACACTTATTGAGCAGGAACGCCTGGAAATCCGGCGTCAGTCTCTGGTACTCTCGCGCGACCGGGTCAACTATGAAAGCATCCGCCAGGAATTTGGCCGAGCAAGTACCTTCGACGTGCTGCAAAATCAGGATGCCTATCTCAACGATTCCACCCTTTTTCTACAACAGGGCATTGCCAACGAAAACGCCCTGCGCAATCTCAACCTCGCTCTGGGCGTAGACGACCTGAATAAACGCTACGAATTGACGGATCGCTTGGATTTCGTGGCCGTAAATTACAATTCAGAAGCCCTGCAAACGGCTATGCTCGCCAACAACCAGCTTTTACAAAACCTCTACCTCAACCGCGACCTGAGCAGCAGCAATACCCGCATTCAGGAGTCTGCAAAGTTTCCGTCGCTCAGCCTGCGCGCGGGCGGCGCTTACAACAGCAGTATTTCCAACGGAAGCGCAACGTTGTCTTCCCGCGATTCATTGGGTCAGCCCAATATTCTCGACTTAGACGCCGTGCAAAACAACAGCCTCAATTTTTTCCTGAACTTTTCGGTGGCTTACAACTTATTTGATGGGGGGGTGCGCAAACGCAACATCGAAAATGCCAAGACCGGCGAGCTGATCGCCCAGTTGGAGGTGGAAAACCTGAAGCGCACCCTGAATACGCAATTGGCCAATACCATTGCATCCTACAACAATCAAAAACAGTTGCTGGAACTGACCAATCAATTGGTAGACAACGCCCAGCGCAACCTCGACATCGCCGGTGAGCGCTTCCGGGGCGGGTTAATCAGTTCATTTGACTACCGCACGGTACAATTGGGCTACATCAACGCCACACAAGGGCGCCTGAATGCGTTGTTTAATTTGAAGAATATTGAAACCGAACTGCTGCAATTGGCGGGCGGGTTGCTGAAGTAAATTAAGAAATGGAACCATCAAAAAAAGTCAATCTTAGCCTTCTTACACGCCTGTTCCAGCTCGTAAAGCCCTATCGCGGGATGTTCCTCCTGGCCGCCATCCTCACGGTAACCCTGGCACCCTTATCCATTCTGCGCCCCTACCTCATTCAGCAGATGGTGGACGACCACGTTTTTAAAGGTGACGCTACCGGGCTGACCAGGATTGCCATCATTGTATTTGCCCTGCTGATCGTGGAAACGGTCTTCCGCTACGGGTTCAGTTATGTGACCAGTTGGTTGGGGCAGTCGGTGATTCGCGATTTGCGCGTGCGCATTTTCAGGCACATTACCAGCCTGCGCCTGTCTTATTTCGACCGCACCCCTGTTGGCACCTCCACTACGCGCACCATCAACGACATTGAAACGATTAACTCTGTTTTTTCGGAAGGCGTGATGACCATCATTGCCGATTTGCTAACTTTGTTTGCCGTGTTGGGCATCATGTTCTACACCAGTTGGAAACTGACACTCGTGTGCATGACCGTGTTGCCCATTCTGATCCTCGCCAGTTATATTTTTAAAGAAAAAGTAAAAACGTCCTTCCAGATCGTCCGTACCCAAATTGCCCGCATGAATGCTTTTTTGCAGGAGCGCATCACCGGCATGCGCACGGTGCAAATCTTTAACGCAGAAAAACAAGAAGCAGAAAAATACAAAACCATCAACCGCGAATACACCAAAGCCAACTTGGATTCTATTCTGTATTACGCGGTTTTTTACCCGGTGGTAGACATCGTGGCGGCTGCTGCACTGGGGCTTATGGTGTGGTGGGGGGCGCGCAATACGCTGGAAGTGAACGGCGTCACCCTCGGGGTGCTTGTCGCTTTTCCCATCTATCTGAACATGCTTTTCAGGCCAATCCGTACTCTGGCAGATAATTTCAATACCCTGCAGATGGCATTGGTTGCCGCTGAACGCGTGTTTCAACTCCTCGACCGAACCGATAAAATTGAAAATACCGGTTCGCTGAAACCGAATCGCCTGAAAGGAGACGTCGTTTTTGACAAAGTCTGGTTTTCCTACAACGACAAGGATTTTGTGCTGAAAGACGTCAGCTTCCAGATACGCCCCGGCGAAACGATGGCCATTGTGGGCAGCACCGGTTCCGGGAAAACGACCATCACCAATATCCTAAACCGCTTCTACGAACTCCAGCAGGGCGAGGTGCGCATAGACGGCGTCAACCTGCACGAATACGAACTCCAGGGCCTGCGCCGCCGCATTGCAGTGGTTTTGCAGGATGTGTTTTTGTTTTCCGGCACCATTCTGGAAAACATTACCCTGCGCGACAGTGGTATTACGCGCGAACAGGTAGTGCAAGCGGCTCAAATGATTGGCGCACACGAATTCATCATGCGCCTGCCAGGCGGTTACGATTACCAGGTGATGGAGCGCGGCGCTACCCTTTCCATGGGGCAGCGGCAATTGGTTTCTTTCGTGCGAGCCTTAGTCTTCGATCCGGACATCCTGATCTTAGATGAAGCAACTTCCTCCATTGACCCGGAAACGGAATCTGTGATTCAGTTTGCCATCGAAACCCTGATCGAGCAGCGGACTTCCATCATCATCGCGCACCGGCTTTCCACCATCCGTCACGCCGACCATATCCTCGTGCTGGAAAAAGGGCAAGTGCTGGAATACGGCGATCACGACACGCTGCTGCGCAACGAAAATGGCCGTTACCGCGAACTATACGAGATGCAGTTTTTGCAATTGGTGGAAGAAAGTTAAGCCTGCATTGAAAGGACGCTAACGAATACGATCCTTCATTAACAAAAAAATAAAGCGCTCCCTATTGCGCGCAATCAAATTTATCCATAGGTTTGCGCATACAAAAAAGAATCAATGGCAGCTTTGTCGAACAATTTTTGGTTTAGCTTTTACTTTTACGGTAAACCGTAGGGGCTGCTAATGCATTCGACAAGTGTTCGAGATAAATTAGGAAGTCCCGCGAAATCGGGACTTTTTTTTTGTTGCAAATCGCTCAGAAGCGCTGAAATAAAACCAAACACAATGCCTGACCAGACCAAGCGATTTTGGGGTTTTTATTGGTTTTACTTTTACGGAACACCGTGAAGGGGCATGCGCTTTTACCTGTTTTTTTTAGAAACAGGTAAACGATAAAAGTCCCGCGCAATCACGGGGCTTTTTTTATTTATCATTTGATTATCAGTAAATTAAAACAAAACCATGACACAGTCCGCACCAGCAGCTGCCGAAGAAATACCGGCCTCGCATCGCCCGCTCCGGGTTGCCATTCAGGGGGTTCCCGGGGCATTCCACGAGATTGCCGCGCGCCAGTATTTCAGCCCGGAAACGGTGGACATCATCCCGGCGCTCACCTTCGACGAATTGGTGAACATGGTAGAAAAAGGCGTTCAGGCCGACGTGGGGCTGATGGCGATGGAAAATACGCTGGCTGGCGGTTTGATGGGCAATTTCCGATTGCTGAACGAATCCCGCCTTCAGGCTGCGGGGGAAGTTTTTCTGCGCATCCGCCAAAACCTGATGGCATTGCCCGGTGTGCAGATTGAAGACCTGAACGAAGTACATTCCCATCCCATTGCCATTGCGCAATGCCGCGAGTATTTTCGCAAATACCCGCATATCCGCCTCGTGGAAGCCGAAGACACGGCGTTAAGCGCCCGGAATATAAGAGATCATGGACTGCACCAGGTGGGTGCCATCGCCAGTTCTTTGGCCGCCAAGCTATACGGCATGAACATGCTGGCTGAAAGCATAGAAACCAATAAAAAGAACCTGACCCGTTTTTTGGTGTTGCGCCGCGAAACCGAAGTGGAAGAAAATCCAGCTTCCGACAAAGTATCGCTCAGTTTTTCGGTAGACCACGAGGTTGGCAGTCTCTACAAGGTGTTGGCTGTACTGGCTGCCTACCACGCCAACCTCACCAAAATTCAATCCATGCCCATCATTGGGAAACCTTGGGAATATTTGTTTTTCCTGGATTTTGTTGCGGAAGGCAAACTCAGCTATCAACAGGCAGTGGATGCCATTCGCCCCATCACCCATCACCTGAAAGTGTTGGGGGTTTATCCGAAAGGAATATTAATTGAGGATTAAAAAGTTAACCGGCAAGTTGTACGAATTGCCTGCCGGGTTCTATTGATGTGTCACAATCAACAACGTTATGAGTTCCGTAATTTCCCTGCAATCGCCATCCATTTTCAGCATCCGGACCGCCAGCCGCTTAGACGGGATTGAAGAATATTACTTTTCGCAAAAACTCCGCGAAATTGCAACCCTGCGCGCTGATGGCAAAGCGGTCATCAACCTCGGCATCGGAAGCCCGGATCTACCCCCTGCTTCGGCTACCGTGGAAGAGCTGTCGGAACAAATCAAAAAGCCCGACCAGCATGCCTATCAAAGCTATGCAGGAACCCCCGAACTTCGGAAGGCTTTCGCCAAATGGTACCAGGATTGGTTTGGCGTAACCCTCCACCCCGATAAAGAAATTTTGCCCATGATCGGCTCCAAAGAGGGCATCATGCACATTGCAATGACTTATTTAGAAGCTGGCGATGAAGCGCTCGTGCCCGATCCCGGCTATCCGACCTATCGCGCTGCAACAACCCTGACTGGTGCCGGCGTTCGTTCGTATGCGCTTTCGGAAGACCGGCGCTGGCTGCCCGATCTGGATGCGTTGGCTGCCGGCGACCTCAGCCGGGTGAAACTGATGTGGGTCAATTATCCTCACATGCCAACCGGCGCGCAAGCCGATCGCGGCTTTTTCAGCGATTTAGTCGCTTTTGCGAAAGCCCACCAGATCCTGTTGGTCAACGACAACCCCTACGCTTTTATCCTCAACGAAAGCCCGCTCAGCCTGCTTAGCATTGACGGGGCGAAAGAGGTCGCTTTGGAATTGAACTCGCTGAGCAAATCGCACAATATGGCCGGTTGGCGCGTTGGGATGCTGGCCGGACAAGCCAATTTTTTGCAGGACGTACTCCGTTTCAAAAGCAATATGGATTCCGGCATGTTCAAACCGGTGCAATTAGCGGCAGCGCGTGCCTTAGAAAGTCCGGCAAGCTGGTACAGCGACCTGAATGCCATCTACCGGGGGCGTCGCGACAAAGCGTTTGTTTTGCTGGATTTGCTGAATTGCACGTACGATACGAATCAGGCCGGCATGTTTGTCTGGGCAAAAATTCCTGCCGTTTACAGCAGTGCCTACGAACTTTCAGACCAAATCCTTTACAACAACCACATTTTTCTGACGCCGGGGGGCATCTTCGGTGAACAGGGGAATCAATATGTACGGGTATCGCTGTGCAGCGACGAAGCGACTTTTGAAACAGCCATAGCAAGAATTGTATGACGGTTACCATCGTAGGCATCGGATTAATTGGCGGTTCTTTGGCCATTACGCTGAAGGAAAATGGCTTTGCATCGCGCATCATCGGCGTAGACGCCAATCCGTCCAATATAGACAAAGCGTTCCGCCGCAGGTTGATAGACGAAGCCATGCCGCTGGAAGCTGCGGTTGCACAGTCGGAGGTCATCATCGTAGCCACCCCGGTTGATGCCATGCTCCAGTTGCTGCCGGCTATCCTCGATCTGGCAACGGAGCAACAAGTGGTGCTGGATGTCGGTTCCACCAAATTTACCTTGTTGGAAGCTTTGAAAAATCACCCCCGGCGCCGGCGTTTAGTGGCCACGCACCCCATGGCCGGCACGGAATATTCAGGCCCGGAAGCGGCAATTCCCAACCTCTTTGACGGAAAATGCACCGTGATTTGCGATGCAGCCGACAGTGCCCCGGATGCGGTGGCAAGAGCCATTCAGTTGTACGAATCCATCCCGATGCGGGTCGTTTATTTAGACAGTCGCGCTCACGATGTGCATACGGCTTATGTCTCTCATATTTCACACATCAGCTCATTCGCATTAGCGCTGACCGTGTTGGCCAAAGAAGAGGACGAAGAACAGATTTTTGAATTGGCCAGCGGAGGCTTCAGTTCTACCGTTCGCTTAGCCAAAAGTTCGCCGGATATGTGGACGCCGATTTTCCGGCAAAATCGCGACAATGTACTGGATGTGCTGGATGAGCACATCAACCAATTGTCGAGGTTCCGCAGTTTATTGATCAAAAAGGATTTCGATGCTTTTTATCGTTTAATTGAAGAAGCGAACGACATCAAGCGCGTGTTGGAACGGTAGGGGCGACACTCGCGGTCGCCCAACCCACAGCGCACGAAGTGCATCGTGGGTTGCATCAACAATTTTTAAAAATTTGAACAAAAGAAAAATAACCATGACGACAATGAATTTCAAACCCATTTTTGGCAACGCAGAAAAACGGCCAATCATCATTGCAGGGCCTTGCAGCGCCGAAACGGAAGAGCAGGTGTTGCAGGCTGCTCACGAATTGGCAGCACAAAACATTGACCTGTACAGGGCAGGCATCTGGAAACCGCGCACCCGCCCCGGGGAATTTGAAGGCATCGGCACGGTTGGCTTAGGCTGGCTTCGTCGGGTGAAAGAAGAAACGGGGTTAAAGGTCACAACAGAAGTCGCCAAAACCCAGCACGTTTTCGAAGCGCTGAAATACGGCATTGACGTGCTCTGGATTGGTGCCCGCACAACGGTAAACCCGTTTTCTGTGCAGGAAGTAGCCGATGCGCTCCAGGGCGTAGACATTCCGGTGCTGATCAAAAACCCGATCAATCCCGACCTCAAGCTCTGGATCGGCGCGATTGAACGGATGTATCGGGCAGGCATTACGCGCATTGGCGTCATTCACCGGGGGTTTTCGCACCACGGTGAATCGAATTACCGCAACGTGCCCCGTTGGCAGATTGCCATTGAACTCAAGCGCCAGTTCCCGGATTTGCCGATGATTTGCGACAACAGCCATATCTGTGGTCGGCGCGATACCTTGCAGGCGGTGGCGCAGCACGCCCTCGACCTCAACTTCGACGGCCTGATGACGGAGGTACACCCGACGCCCGATGCTGCCTGGAGCGATGCCGCGCAGCAGATTACCCCGGCTCAGTACCACGAATTGATCGGGAAGTTAGTTTTTCGCAAAGCGGGCGCGGATGACCCTGAGTTTTTGCAAAACCTCGACCACCTGCGCCAGGAAATTGACGAGATTGACGACGAAATTCTCAACCTGCTTGGCCGACGGATGGGGCTTGCCGAAAATATCGGTCAATACAAATACCGGAACAATATTGCCATTTTGCAAACCGACCGCTGGAATGAAATCTTAGAGCGCGCCATTGCCAAAGGCATGAAAAAAGGACTGAGCGAAGAGTTTGTAGGCGCCATTCTGAGATCCATCCACAAAGAATCCATCAGCTTGCAATCGAAAGTCATGCACCAGAAGGAAAATCCAATTGAAAAGTCATGAAGGCAGGGTTGAATTGAGACAAATATAAGGGTTTTCAGCAAGGATTGTTATCGCATGTGCGCCGCAATGTGCTAAATTTGGCATTTAGAAACGTGTCTTAAACAACGCAACGGCTGATGGGATCGCATACAATCTGGTTTTACCTGCTCATTGCTGCGCTGCTGGCGGGCGTGCTGCAGAGTATCTCCGTGGGGGGGCTGTTTTTTCTAAAACGTTCAGGTGAAAAACGAGCCAATGGCTTTTATGGCATCCTGCTCATCGCAATTGGGCTGACACTTCTCCACAATATTCTGCTCATCAGCAATGTCTTTGTAAGCTACCCCAGGCTTCAGTTTTTACCTATTTATTTTACCCTCTCCTTTCCGCCACTGTTGTTTTACTATGTGAAGTTGACCCTCTACCCGGCCTACCGCCTGCGGCGGAGCGACATCAAGCACTTTATTTTCCCTTTGGGCCAACTGTTGTTTTTCATCGCTATCTTTTTCAACCTGGTGGAATACAAAGGAACGCCGGGGCGCTACTTCTATAGCCCTTTTTACGGTGCCTTTGAGCATTTTTTGTACATCACAACCTTCTTTGCTTACCTGTATTTTGCCTATCGGTACATCCGGCACAAAGCGCGCGAAGGCCGCCGGAGTGTAGTGGCTCGGCAGGTTTTTTACCTCAAAACCTTAGTCAAGGCTTTGTTTGTCCTGTTTTGTATCCATACCGGATTCCTCGTTTCTGATTTTGTATGCTACGAGTTCTTTGACGTCAATTTGAGGGCGGTAAAACTGTTCGCAGGAGCGGGTGCCCTGTCCTTTGCAGCCTTAGTTTTCTGGTGTGGCGTTTATGGCTTTCAGGTCTTGTTGTGGGGCAGAAGGGTATTCCGCAGGCCGGGATCCGATCATAGCGACCCTAAGGGGCGCTGAATTAATAACTGTCGCTTTCTCCGGGCACGGCATTTTGATTCTAACCGAGGCGGGGGTTCCCGACCTTAGCCATAGCTAAGGGAGGCGGTTCCCCAACGAAGGGTAGGAGCAAAAGGCCTCCTGGAAAAGTAGACAGTTATTATTTCAGCGACCCTAAGGGGCGCTGAATTAATAACTGTCGCTTTCTCCGGGCACGGCATTTTGATTCTAACCGAGGCGGGGGTTCCCGACCTTAGCCATAGCTAAGGGAGGCGGTTCCCCAACGAAGGGTAGGAGCAAAAGGCCTCCTGGAAAAGTAGACAGTTATTATTTCAGCGCCCCTAAAGGAAAATAAATGCACTTTTTTTTAATTTGGAGGCATATATCACCCTCAGCGCTAAATTTTGAAAATAAAAATTATACAGAATAAAAATTAAAAATTAATTATTTTAAAAAAATTTAAAAATAAAAAAATGCATTTTTTTAACATCTCGTAAAATAAAATTTGGTTCAACCTCTTGACAAGTACAGTCTTTTGCCCTACTTTTGCACTGCAATTCGGTACCTGGTATACCATTGCAAATCCTAAAACAAAAGACAAAATCATGTACAAAATCCTGCTCCCGATCACAATTGTTGTCATTTCCCTGACCACCATGCAAGCCCAGTTTACGAAAATAGATAAAGGCGACCTCGATTTAGCTGCCGGCATTGGCCTCGTTCCTACTTTCGCAGCCGATCGTGGCAAAACCATCATTCCTCCGGCCAGTGTGCGTTTGGATTATCGCGTGGCTAAACAATTCTCAATAGGCGCTTATGCCGCTTTTTCTTCTACGGAAAGTAACATCATCACCCAGCCCAACGGCTCGGTTGAGCGCTTCGAAACAGATTATACCATCGTAGGTCTTCGTGCTGCAGCGCATGGCAATCCGCGCGACAACTGGGATGTATACGGTGGTTTTATGATTGGCTACAATATGCCTTCTGTAAACCACATCATCATCACACCGGCAAGCGATGTCAAAGACACAGAAGACCAGCCCTCTTTTACACGTCCGGCGAAAAACCAGGTGACTTACAGTGGCTTTGTAGGCGCTGCTTATTACTTCAAAAAGAAAATTGGCGTTTTTGCTGAATTCGGTTATGGCATTTCCCTGCTCAATGCAGGTGTTCAGATAAAGTTGTAAACTCATCATCATTTTTTTTCGACAGGCATCAATCTTGCTACAAGCGGTTGATGCCTGTTTTTATTTTTGTACCTTCAATTAACCAATTCAAACTGCAACATGCAATTATCGCACATTCCGAAACTGAATTTTACCGACCAGGGCAACTTCTTTCTCATTGCCGGCCCTTGCGCCATTGAAGGAGAAGGCATGGCTATGGAGATTGCCGAAAAAGTGAGCGCCATTTGTACGCGGCTGCGCATTCCCTACATTTTTAAAGGATCTTACCGAAAAGCCAACCGTTCGCGCGGCGATTCTTTCACCGGAATCGGCGATGAGCAGGCGCTCCGGATTCTGCAGGCCGTTGGCGAACGCTTTGGTTTGCCCACAACGACCGACATCCATACGGAGCCGGAAGCAGCCTTAGCAGCCCAATATGTGGACGTGCTCCAGATTCCCGCCTTTTTGTGCCGCCAGACCAGCCTGCTCGAAGCTGCTGCCGAAACCGGCAAAGTCGTCAACATCAAAAAAGGCCAGTTCGTAAGTCCGGAAGCCATGCAATTTGCCATGCAAAAAGTGATGGACTGCGGCAACGACAACGTGATCCTCACCGAGCGGGGCACCACTTTTGGCTATCAGGACTTAGTGGTGGATTACCGGAGCATTCCGGTGATGCAAGCATTTGGCGCATCAGTTGTTTTGGATTGTACGCACTCTCTGCAGCAACCCAACCAGGCTTCCGGCGTTACCGGCGGGCGTCCTGCCCTGATTGAAACTATGGCGAAAGCCGGTATTGCGGCCGGCGTGGACGGCATCTTCATCGAAACCCATCCCCGCCCTTCCGAAGCCAAATCGGATGCGGCCAATATGTTGCCATTAGACCGGCTGGAGGAGATTTTGGAGAAGCTGGTGCGGATTCGGGAAGTGGTGAAGTAGTTGGCAGGAGCTTTGGCCTTTCAAGATGTCGGTTGCCGGCAATTGACTGTTTCGTAATCAATTATAGACTTGTTGCCGTGCGCTGCACCTGCCGGAAACTCACCCGGTTTCCGGTTCCCTTGCAGTGCATACAGCACAAGAGGGTCTGTATGATAGTCCAAAACCCAACACCCCTCCATTTGTTTCCCCCCAAACAAAATAGCGGCTATCTTTGCCCCTGTTTTAAACCACATACAAAAGCATGCGCAGTTTCTGGCGCCTCATGGGCTACCTCCGCGATTATAAATCGTCGGTGACACTAAACGTAATCAGTAATATCCTGACTGCCGTCTTCACTGCGGCGAGTATTCCGCTGTTCATTCCGTTCCTCGAAATCCTGTTTGGGCGCGAAGCGTTGGTGAAGGAAGCGCCGGTTTGGGAACTCAGCATTGACGGCGTTTCAGCTTCCATCAAATACCAGCTCAGTCAGGTCATCGTCACGCAGGGGCGCGAGCAGGCATTAGTGTACGTGTGCATTGGCATCCTGAGCGTTTTTTTTCTAAAAAACCTCTTCCACTACCTTTCGCTGTTTTTTATGGCACCCGTGCGCAACGGCATCATCCGCGACCTCCGCCGGCAATTGTTTGAAAAAATCCTGACCCTGCCGCTCAGCTATTTCTCCGACGAGCGCAAAGGCGACCTGATGTCGCGCATTACCGCCGACGTGCAGGAGGTGGAGTGGAGCATCCTCAACGTGCTGGAAGCGGTTTTTCGCGAGCCGTTGGTCATTGCAGGCTCCCTGGCGTTCATGCTCTATGTCAGCCCGGAACTGACTGGTTTTGTATTCCTGCTGCTCATTTTTACGGCGGTAGTCATCGGCGGTATCGGGCGCACGCTGCGCAAAAGTTCAACCCTTGTTCAGGAAAAATTAGGCACGTTGGTCAGCATTGTTGAAGAAACCCTCGGCAGCCTGCGCATCATTAAAGGGTTCAATGCAGAAAGCTACCAGCGCAACAAATTCAGCCGCGAAAATAACGAATACCGCCGCATCCTCACCCGGCTGCTGTGGCGGCGAGACCTGGCTTCGCCCATGTCGGAATTTCTGGGCATCGGAGTTGTGGCAGTGTTGTTGTGGTTTGGTTCGCGGCAGGTGTTCAGCGGAACCATGCGCGCGGAAACCTTCCTGACCTTCATCTTTGCTTTTTACAACGTCATCCAGCCCGCCAAGCAGTTTGTGCGAGCCATTTACAATATTCAGAAAGGCGTTTCGGCTATGTTGCGGGTGGAGAAGTTGTTAGACGCCGAGAGCAACATCAAAGAAGTGCCGGACGCGAAGGCAATCACCGGTTTCAACAACAGCATCGAATACCGTGGTGTCACGTTCGCTTACAATGCAGAAGAGGGCAAAGTGCTCAGCGACATCTGGCTCGAAATTCCGAAAGGCCGGGTCGTGGCGCTGGTGGGCGCTTCGGGCGCAGGGAAATCTACCTTGGCCGATCTCTTGCCGCGTTTTTACGACATGGCCGCCGGGAGTATTCTGATTGACGGCACCGACATTCGGCAGTACAAAATCCGCGACCTGCGCGCCCTGATGGGCATTGTGTCGCAGGAAGCCATCCTTTTCAATGATACGATTTACAACAACATCGTATTTGGGTTGGAAGGCGTGTCGGCTGCCGAGGTTGAACGCGCAGCCCGCATCGCCAACGCCCACGAGTTCATCATTGCTACCGAAAATGGCTACCAAACCAATATCGGCGACCGCGGCAACAAACTCAGCGGCGGCCAGCGCCAACGGCTCACCATCGCCCGTGCCGTGCTGAAAAACCCGCCCATCCTCATTCTCGACGAAGCGACTTCGGCCTTAGACTCGGAATCGGAAAAATTGGTACAATCGGCTTTGGTGGAACTGATGAAAAATCGCACTTCGATTGTCATCGCACACCGCTTGTCCACGATTCAGCATGCCGATGAAATTGTGGTGATGAAAGACGGGCGCATCCTCGAACGCGGCGCGCATGCAGCGCTGTTGGAGCAGGATGGGGAATATCGGAAGTTGGTGGCGTTGCAGGGGTTTGGGTAGTCTTTTCTTTCAAGCCGAGTGAGTACGAATGTTTTTTTCTACATTTTTTTTTAACAACCTCTTGTTTTAAACAAAATATTTAACTACTTTCAGTATTTGAAGCCAACATGACAATGGTAAAGAAAGGAATACTAAGGAACATCGCAATAATAAGTTCGCGTTTTCGGCGTGGGGATTTTTCCAGCGGACAAGGCGCAAGAAGGGAGCGTAGCCAAAGCTACGTGACCGACGAAGGCAATTGCGCCGGCTGAAAGCAATTGCGGGAAGTCCGGTGGGAAACGCAAGTTCGGCGTAGCCAAAAGCCACCGCCCAAATCGGGAAGTTATTATTTCGGCGTTCCTAAGTGTTATTCCTACTTGCTTTCTGAAAAAGAAACATTATTAGCAAGGGATAAGGGAAAAGTAACCTTTGAACCATTTTATGTTTGGGGTAGAACACAAGGTTTAACGAAAACAGGAAAAAATACTAAACCCGACCTTCAGCCAACATCCGCGATTTTTGTTGGTGGAAGAAGAAGATGCTTATTTCACAAATGGCTACGGGCTTTTTTTTAGGGAAAAGTTAACAAACGAGCTCTTTAGCGATCTGACCAATCCAATAACAAGAGTTGAAAACATTGATGTTGTTCAAAAAATCTTGAACTCCTGCATACTGGACTATTATGTTCGTAAAACGAGTGTAGCAATTGAAGGAGGGTATCCTTGCTACCAGAAAAATTTTATCGAAAAGTTTACAATTCCGGAATTGGCTGAGGGGGAAATTAAAGTTATTGTAACTATACAGTCGCCTCCGGCGGCCATTTCTGTCCTCCAACAAATTTTGGGATGATTCATGCGAATCAGAGCTATATTGATGTTTTTGAGCACCATCAATATCAAGGAGTCTCTGAGGGCTCCAATATGGCGCGGAGTCTCACGGAGTAAAGGGAGTCTCGCGGAGTTAAGCGCCTCCGCGAGACTCCATTTACTCCGTGGAACGCTGTGTCACCTGATTAGGTGGCGATTTTGGACGTAAAATGCCGTTGCTGCCGAAGGCGGCTGTATAGTTACCAAAAGTCAGAATATGTTGACTATAAATCAAAAACTATAAGTAACATTTGAAATAGCCCTAACAAACAAGCCCTTTTGTGTTTTCAAACACAAAAGGGCTTGTCAGACAACACCAGCAATACCTATGGCGGGCTTAATCTGCCGTCCGGATCGTCGTCGTTTCCTGTATCCAGCACCCGATCTTGAAAGAAGATCCCGGGGTGAGGTTGCGCAGGAAAACGTCTTCCCGGGTAGGCATGTATTGGCTGTAGCGGTTGATCCACTTGTTGGCTTCCGCTGCCACGCCGGAATCCACGCGTTTGGCGCGGTTCCACATGTCTATGGCGGGCCATGTCACGATTTGGCTGTCCCAACCCTGGCCGGGGCCGCATAGTGGGCCGCTTGAAGCGTAGAGGCGTCCGATGAGAATGAAGGGTTCACCCCAGTTTGGACGGACGTCCGCCGCTTGCAACGCATAACGGCGTGCATTGGGGAAGTCCTTGTAATGACCGTAGTAGATCTTGGAAACCAACAGCAGGATTTCACCCTTTTTGTTTTTATCTTTTTCAGTTTCGGAAGCTTCTAAGAAAAGCTTGACCGCTTCGCGGTAGCGGGCATCCTGAAGGGCCTCGTACGCTTTCTGGAGCGGCCCTACGACAACGCAGTTGGTATTGCCAGCAGCGACGACTTTTTTGAAACGCTCATCAACTTCCGAACAACGCCCCCAACGCATCTGGCCGTACACTTCGCGGATGACATCGCAATTGGTCGGGTTCTCTTCAAACAGGCTGTAATATTTATCGGAGTAGTATTTGCAATCGTAAAAAAGCTCTACCGTTTCAAAGTTTTCCAGCAAAATAGGCGCATAGCCGTCAATAATCCGCCAACGTTCACACTCCTTGTCTTTGCAGTTGGCCATGCCCGCAGCCACCACTTCTTTAATCTTGGCTGCATAAAGCTGGGCTTCCATCATCGGTATTTTTTCTTTAAAATAGAGGTCCACCAGCAACGCCGTGAAAGGGTTGATGATAAAATCGCGCACTTTGGGATAATCGGCGTCGAAGGACTCTTTGAAAAGCGCATACACCTCTTCGCGCGGTTTGTCGGGGTATTTGTAGTAATAATCAAAAGCCTTCAAACCCTGGATATAGCCGCCCTGGGCAAAGCATTTTTCCATGGCAGCGTAGAGCTTTTCGATTTCGGGCAGGTACTTGGCGGTGTCCTTCGACTCCGAAATAAAATGCTCATAAAAAATGATGCCATCGGTATACATGGTTGGTCGCTCACCGGTGGCGGCTGGCGCCATAGCATAAGCATTTTGCCAGTAGTCAAAAGCCTGTGGCCAATCTTTTATCTTCAAAAAATCCCGGTAAAGCACAAAATTGGTCTCTGCAACGTCCTTGTCGCGCACCGATAAATCAGAGAATTTGGCGCATTCTTTAGGCTTGGTCGGCTGAACGGGTTCTTCTGGTTTGGGTTGTACTACCGGCTCGGTCGTTTTGGGTGTACAGGCCGAAAGCAGGATCGCAAAAAGGGCGACGGGGAAAAGCGATTTTCTCATGGTTCAATTATTTAGCATGCAAAACCATCCGGCTAAGAGCTTGTTCGGATTTCCGCCAATCGGCTACGGACGGCAAATTTTATTTTATACTGCGTTGATTTTTTTCGCTGTAGCTGCCGGCTACCCCGACCGCAGTCGGGGCAAAAATCGCCTTGTCTAAAATAAAATTTCCTCGCCCTCACTCAAATCGAAGATTCGACGTAGTCAATCACGAAAACCCAAACAAGCTCTAAATGACCAGGTTGGTTTGCAAAATTAAACAACAAAGCTTCGCTTTTATAAAAAGCGAAGCTTTGTTTGTTTTTTTATAACGGAAAAGCCGGACGGTTTACTTGCTGAAGCGGATGCGCACAGTTTCGCCGATCCAGCAGCCTACGGTAGCCGTTTGTCCTTCCTTGATGCCGCGCATGTGGCCATCTTCGAAGCTGGGCAGGGCACCTGAGGCGTTGGCAATGCGTTTGTTCGCATCGTTGGCAACGTCACCGTCTATAGAGCGAGCCTGCGCGTACTTGTCAATGGCAGCAATAACAGCCAATCGTTGGTTCCAGTCGTCGCCACAGTTGCGGCTTGCCGACAGGTACATATCGCCAATAAGCATGTAAGGCGCGCCCCATCCCGATTTCAGGCTGGCGGCTTTGCGTGCATTATCGCGGGCGCTGTCAAAGTTGCGCAATTCGCGGAACTGGATGGTTGCGATGCGGTAGTAGTAATCGCCTTTTTTGGAGGCGTCGGTTTCTTTGTCAATAGCTTCGCGGTAGCGGGCCAGAGCCTGCGAATACTTGCCTTCCTCAAAGAGTTTGTTGGCATCGTAAGCAGGATTATCCTTGCGCAGTTGAGCTTCAACTTCCGCGTTGTAGGCAGAAGCCAGCGTTTCGTATTTCAGGCGCAGTTCCACCAGTTCCACATCAGTAGAATCACAACCCTGCTGGCGGAGCTTAACATAGACGTATTTCACAATATCAATACTGTCAGGATTTGCCTTGAAGGTGGGTAGCAATTTGCCTTTGAAAAACGCGCAATCAAAAATTTCGTCTTCAATCTTGCGGAAAGGTGCCTCCATACGCGTCAGGGCGTCTTTGTAATACTGCCCGTAGCGCTCGTTGTTTGCGATGTTGTGCTCACCAACTTCCGTGAGTTTTTCATGGATGGCTCGAACTTCCTCTTTGGTAAGTTTTTTTTGCTGATACAGGTAAACGACCACTTCGGCCATTGGCTCAAGGATCACGTATTCAGAGTCTTTACCACCTTTGTCCAACGATTTTTTGAAAACCTCGTACGTTTCCGTGGAATAGCTATTCCCCAGGTAGTAAAACATGTCGTAGCCTTTGCGTCCCAGCAGATAAGCTTCGTTTTTGTAGCACTGAATTTCCTCGTCATACAGACGAAGAACTGTAGCGGCGTATTCCTTTTTTTTGGCAGCATCCGTCGTACGCTCCATCAGCGCCCTGTTGAAGAGGCGACCGTCGGCATAGTGCGAAGGGCGTTGACCATCGGCGGCAGGCGCAATTTCATAAGCTTTTTTCCAGTTATCAAAAGCAATATTGAAATTGGCATCATCCATTTTTACGATGTCCGGAACATCCTTACCTTTCAAAAAGGGACGATAAATAACGTGAGCATCCTCTGCCTCCGACTTGCGTGGAGAGTCGTTCCACGTTTGGCACTGGCCAGCAGCATTGCTGGTCATGACAAAAAGCAGCGCGGCTGCTGCAAAAAAACTGCGAACCATTTTCATGATCAATTGAATTTGCGTTTGAAAAACCAGGTATTATCATTCAAGGTGAAACCAATCGTTGCTTTTGCATAAGTTTCCCGGAGTCCGGTATCGCCAGGCAGCCCGAATTGGCCTCCTTCAATCGCAATGTTAACGAAAGAAGTTTGCTGCCTCGGCAAAATGATCGGAAAACCGAATCCAAGTGTCACGCCATAGCGCTTCAATTGCTCCCCGCTGATGCTGCGTGGATCCAGGCTGTAAAAAGCGCCAGCCCGGTAGCGGATTCTGCGCGAGTATTTGTTGTAGGAAATGATGTCCGGAATGTATTCCACGCCTACAGCGGCCCGCCAGGTATCGAGCAGGTTTTCAGGCTTGGCTTCATTGCGGTAACCGCTCCATGCGGCTGCACTGTATTCAGCGCCAATGCGCAATTTATTAACTTTTTCGTACATGATGCCGACGCTGAACTCGGATGGCATTGCTCCTTCCTGTCTGCGGCCAGATTCCCGCAGGATAGTGTCCAACAAAACATAATCTACAATATTGACGCGCTGATAGAGTTTGCTGCTGTTGGTTTTAAAGCTCCCGCCGTTGCCCGCGTATGCACCGAAGATCAACCGCTCCCCTTTGGGTTCGGTTGTACCTTTTGGCCCGGCTTTTTTGAATTCGTGGGTATATTGAACCCCAACATTAAATACAAAGCCGTTCAGGCTGATTTCATCTAAGAAATCGGTGCTGAAAGAATTATCTAAGCTGTCGAAAATGACTAAGCGGCTATTGATCAGTTTTCCAAACTGATAGCCGGCGTTAACTCCTACTGAAAATTTCTTATAGCGCACGCCGGTGCCCCATTGAATCCGGTAGGTGCCGCCACTGCCTTTGAGGGTATTGGACGTTGTTCCGTATTCGGGGTTAGTCGTGATGCTCTCAATATCGTAGCCAACGTTGCTGTACGGCACAAGGGCAAATCCCATGCCCACCCCCCAGGGCGATTTACTGCGGTCAAGCGCTTCGTTGATGCTGTTTTTGAGGGGGAAAGCCAGCGCTAAATAATTCAGGTTGCCACTCCAGACCTCATCGGTGTTGTCGCCTTCTTTTAATTTGGAGTATTTGCCAAACATGCCTACCTCGAAAGCAGTCGCCTGCAATTGGGCCAGCGACGCCGGATTGAGCAGGTTAATGTGCGAGGCATCGTAAAAAGCAGCGCTAAGCCCTGCCATGCCCCCCGAAGCTGCAAAGTACTGGTCGTTGAGATCACCCAGTCCAAAACGGGAATAAGGGGAATTGCTTTTCGGCTGAATGGCATTGGTTTGAGCCTGCGAAGCAAGCGCAACAACCACCAGTGCAATGGTTAGTATACTATTTCTGAAGATGAACATTATAGCTTAAAATTTGATCCAGACCGCGAAGTACCAGATTTTGATCCACAAATATCTCGCTTTTCAATTTTTTTGACAAAAAATCAGCATCGCCACCTGTTAACAATACTTGCACAGCCCCAAATTGTTCCCTGCAATAATTTGCATAGCCTTCTATCTCGAATAAAATCCCTTCCTGCGCACCGTTCATCAAAGCGCTTCGGGTGTCGTAGCCGATGCGGATTTCGGTTTCGCCAGGCTCCGTTAACGGCAATTTTGCCGTGAAAGTATGCATGGCCTGCAAGCGCATGCGCAGCCCCGGTGCAATATTTCCGCCCGTGTAGGCACCTTCGGCAGTGAGTATTTCGTACGTAATACAGGTGCCCGCATCTACGACGAGGCACGTTTGACCGGGAAAAAGCGCCTGCGAGCCAGCCACTACAGCCAAACGGTCTTTACCGAGGGTTTGCGGCGTGCGATACAGGTTTTGAAAAGGCAAGGGCGTTGTTTCGGACAACAACAGGCAGAAAAAATCATCCTTCATGGATGCCCACCCGCTGTCTTCCGGCAATTGGCGTACCGTAGATAAGATGATGTTTTGCACACGATGGTTGGTTGCAATACTTTTCAAATGTTCAAAAGAAAAATTTTCATGCGCCCATGACCATTGCTCCACGAGCTCGCCTCCCCGGAAAAGCCCCGCTTTGGAGCGTGTATTGCCAATGTCTGTAACGATATTCAGCAAGTTGCCTGTTTTTGTAGCCTTATGACTATGAATTGCATCGTATAGTAACTCAAGGAAATGTTAAATAGTGTCTGTCTTTATAGTCCGATAACTGCGTTGTGTTTCGAACTCTAAAGAGCAGACACTGGCGAAATGTCCGATAACTGCGTTGTGTGTTCAAATCTAAAAACTGCCAGGGAATTACATCCCTTCATCGTACCAAAACCACATCCCCCGACATCAACACCTTTCCGCCATCGCTAAACGCCACTTCCAACAACCAGGTATACACCCCTTGCCCAAGGATCTTCCCGCCTTTTCGTCCATCCCAGCCATTTGCAGGATCGGCAAACGCCCGGTTTTCGCTTTTAAAAACAAACCCGCCCCAGCGGTCAAATATGTAAAAACGCAACACCTGCGCCTCCAGGTCGCCGATGGCCTGCGGGCGGAAGCGGTCGTTGATGCCGTCGTCGTTGGGGGAAAACGCATTGGGCAGGTAGATCGGGCAATTGATGCGCGGAATAACGAACGTCAGGGTATCCACACAACCAATCGAATCCCGAAGTAGCAGCAGATAATCAGCTGCTAAAAGCCCCGTTATCGAAAATTCAAGCGCCTGCTCGCGTCCATTCAACGTCAATGTCAATGCTCCCGATCCGCCGTCAAAAGCAGCGGTCAGCGCACCGTTAGCCTCCTGACATTCGGCGGGTTTTATGGTGAATTCACCAAAACGCGGCGGCGTAGTCCCGGTGATGCCGCGTTGCAAAGCGGCCATACAACCGGCTGCGTCCATCACCGTGGGTTCGTAATTTCCGGCAAGGAGGCCGAAGAAAGTATTTTCTAATCCAAAAACAGCCCCATCCACCGAAAATTCAAGGGGTGCCTGTCCGCCCGATGCGATCAGGGTCATTGTCCCGTTGGCTTCGCCGCAGGTCGCGTTTTCGACAACTACCTCATTGAGCAACAGGGTCTGACTGGCCGCGATGACTGCCGTTTGCGACAGCGTGCAACCATTGGCGTCCGTGATGGTCAACGTGTAATTCCCCGGCAGCAGGTTCATGAAATCGCCCGTCGTTTGTGCGCTACCGCCATTTAATACATAACTGATTGGCGCCAAGCCCCCCTGAACGCTGGCCACAATGCGGCCATTGTCGGCACCGCAGGATGTTGGCGTCACTGCAAATCCGGAAACTACCGGTGCCGAGCCAGCAGGAACCACCGCTGTGGTGGCAATGCTACACCCCTCGGTGTCTGAAAGCACCAATTGATAAGTACCGGGCGCTAAATTTTGCAAATTGAGGTTGGGGACTGCCGGGGTGCCATTCACAGAGACCGAAAAAGGTGGTGCCCCGCCTGAAACCACGAGGCTGATGCTGCCGTTGTTTTCGCCGCAAGTCGCTGGTGCAATCGTCAGGTTTGCTATATTGGGAAAATCCACGCCGAGAGCCACTGCGAGGGTCACGAGGCAACCAACTTCGTCTTGTACGTAAATGGTGTAATCGTTGACCGGCAGCCCGGAAAAACTGGCGGTTAACTGGTAATTTTGACCATCCAAAGAATAGCTCAACAGGCCGATTCCACCCGAGGCATCCACGCTGATCGCGCCGTTGCTGCTTGCGCAATCGAATCCCGAAGCGAATACCTCCGCATCAATCGGGTTCGAGCCGAGGTATTCAAACATGCTGGCACCGCCGCTCACCGACAATGGAATATTGCAATAGGGCACGAGCACCGCATTGGCATAATCCACGCGGTAAATATTGGCGGCATTGTCTGTAAAGGCATAGGAAGAAACGCTGTCGCAGGTGGCAGCGTAAGAAACGATGCCAAAAATGCGCCCCGGCACGTTGCCATTTACGGCGATGCTGCTGTTGGCGGGATTGTTGAGGTCCACCCGCACAATATCGTCTCCGGAAGCGGCCATGTAGAGCTGGCCGTTGTAGAAGGTGAGGTCGCCTTCTGCGGCGTAACCCACATTGCCGAGGTAGGCACCGGTATTGGTGGCTAAGTTATACGAGTAGAGCCTACCGTTTAATCCGCAGGTATAAAACACCCCGTTGGCGTCGGCGGCTAAGGAGGTATACAACTGGCTGGCGGAGTTTTCGAAGGTGTGTACGAGCGTGCCGGCGCCGGTAGCGATGTTCACCTGAAACAAGCGTCCGTTGCCGCTGACGGAATACAGGTAGCTGTTGGGGTGAAAACAAATATCGGTGGATCCCTGCGGCACATTGCCGACCTGCTGGTAGCTGCAATCGTCCAAATCAAGCTGGAAAAGCCGATGGTCGAGGGTGCTGAGGAAAATTTCCTGGCTGAGGAGGAAAGTCGGAGCGCAGCACAACGCGAGGAGCAGGAAACGCTTTGCGGAATGGATCGTAGAAATATACAAACTGTAGTAGTTTAAAGTCATTAAATCACAGGTTGATTACGTTTTGATTACGTTTTGATTACGTTTACTAAACTTCCAAAGTTTAGTAAACGTGAAAACCCCAAACAAGTGCTCACCGCTTTTTCAATTCAAACAAATCAGTCCTTCGGTCTTTTAAGTTTCTGACACTCCCAAATTGATTCAATTCTCGCAGCAAATCAATATCCACATCTGCGATTAGGATCATTTCGGTGTTGGGCGTCGCTTCCGCTTTGATGCCGTTGGTAGGGAAGGCAAAGTCGCAGGGGGTAAAAACCATAGATTGTGCAAACTGAATGTCCATATTGTGCACTTTGGGCAGGTTGCCCACGCTTCCGGCGATGGCCACATAGCATTCATTTTCAATCGCTCTTGCCTGCGCGCAATGCCGAACCCTGGAATAGCCATTTTGGGTATCCGTCAAAAACGGGACAAACAGAATATCCATGCCTTCGTCGGCAAGCAGCCGGCTCAATTCCGGGAATTCGGTATCGTAACAAATGAGGATGCCAATTTTCCCGCAATCCGTGTCAAATGCCCGGAGTTCGTGGCCGCCCTGCATCCCCCATATTTTTGCTTCATCGGGTGTTACATGGAGTTTTTCGTATCGCTCAATCGTGCCGTCTCTTTTGCATAAATAGCCCACATTATAGAGCAGTTCGTCCTTTATTTCAGGCATGCTGCCGGTGATGATGTTGATGTTGTAGGAAATGGCAAGCTCCGAGAATTTTTGGACGATGGCCGACGTGTGTTTGGACAATTCCCGGATTGCTTCGGGTTCCGACAAGTGGTTGTTTTCCGCCATTAACGGCGCATTAAAAAACTCAGGAAACAAGGCAAAATCGGAACGATACCCGGAGACCGCATCCACAAAATACTCTGCCTGTTGCATCAAATCGTCAAAGTTTTTATATGGGCGCATTTGCCATTGAATCAACCCCAGCCGAACAACCGTTTTTTTAGCAGCGGTTTTATTACTTGGTTTTTCGTAATAAATATTGTCCCATTCCAGCAAAACTGCATATTCATTCGAGGCTTCATCGCCTTCCAGATAGCCTTTTAGGATCTTGGACGGGTGAAAATCATTGGAGATTTGAAAATTCAAAACGGGGTCGTGAATTTCTTTCCGCCTGACTTTTTCGATGTATTCTTTTGGAGAAACTTCATCGGAATATTTGTGGTAATTCGGAATTCGTCCTCCGAAAGCAATACCTTTTAGGTTCAGGCGCTCACACAATTCTTTTCTGTAATCATACAACCTTCTGCCCAGCCTTAATCCGCGAAATTCAGCCTTGATGAATACGTCAATCCCGTACAGCACATCGCCGTCCGGAGAATGCGTGCGGAAAGAATAATTTCCGGTGATTTCCTTGTAGGTATGGTGTTCATCAAATTTATGGTAATCCACGATGATAGACAACGCGCACCCTGCGATCTGGTTGTTGACCTTAATCACCACCTGCCCCTCCGGAAACCGGCTGATCAAAGACTTGATGTGATGCTCCTTCCAATAAGTGTTGGGCATATTGGTGTAGGCGTCTATCATCATTTGTTTTAACTCCTGGTAATCGCTCAGGGTCAAAAACTCCAGTTCAATATTTTCAATTTTTTGTACCATACTTGTTTTACGATGTTGAGATCAGGCCAGGTTCAAATCCCGGCTTGCTTAAACGCTTTGGATGGGCGAAGGTTGTATCCTACCGCGCATCTTTTGGCAAACCGAAGTTAGGAATTTTTCCGGAATGCAGTGAGTTTGGTTATCCTTACCCTGCAAGCAGGTTGACGTATCAGACGCCCATACAACCAAAGGCAAGCGCGTATGTTATTCGCGAAAAAGCTAATAAGATGAATGCAGCGGAACCATTAATCTTGGCGGCAAGTGGTGAAAACAGCCGGGTTCAATTCAAGGAAAATGTAACCAACGCGGTCAGCATCGCGCAGAAAATGGTCGCTTTCTCCAATAGTAAAGGCGGGGTTTTACTTATAGGTATCAATGATAAAACCGGTGCGGTGACGGGGTTGTCTTTTGCAGATGTGCAGCGCATCAACAACTTACTCACCACAGCTGCTAACGAACACATCAAAAGTGCTACAGGCTTGGCTCAATATCGAATTCCAGCATTTTCCGGAAGCGGAGCAGTTTAATGTGGTGATTTGGCGGGCGGTGGAGGAAGGGTGAGTTTGGTGTTTCGGGGTGGAGACCACTCACGAGCGGGGACAAGATAAAAAGTCCATTGGATGATTTGAAGGTTTAAAATTTCAGGATATATTTACCTAACTAAACAACCATCACATCAACCTTATGCCTTTTCTTCCCGCTCAGTTATCGGTTCAGCAGTTGCGTCAACATTACTTCAACGTTTTTGCTTCAAGTCAGGGTTTTTTAAAATATTATTTTGAAGAAGACCGGATAAGTGCCTCTGCCCCGTTTGTCCATTACCAAAATGTCGTGGATGACCTGTACGGAGAATTAAGGCAGGACATTGGAACCCCGACCATTTATCTGACCCCCGAATGGGAAGGGGAGGAAAGTTCTATTGTTTACCTGTTTGAAGTGAGCCAACCCAACCCCCAATCGTTTTTAGAACTTGAAGCACTTGTGTCTGTAAAATCCACGCAAGGTCAGTTCTATCTCCATAGGTCGGCGGTCATTGCTGAATATGACCCTGCTGTATTGGGCAACAACATCGTCCAGAACGGAATGCTCCAAATCGAAAATACAGGGATATCAACTTCAAGCAATTATTCTGTCCAGTCTGTTGATTTGGCATCCAATCAAGTAAAAATCGAAGTGGCTTCGACCACGACCGATGTTTCTTCCATGTTTTTGCTCGGAAACAGTTTCTCGCCCCTCCTTAAGTTAAAGCTGACGCTGCAAGAACTCGCCGACCCGGGCATCCTGATTGACGAGACCCAAATGGGACAATTTAGCGTGTATTACAACCCGGAAACCGAAAGACCTAAAACTTTTTGGTGCATCGAAGTCCAAGGGGATTTTAATATTAAGCTTGCCTGCTCTCCCCCTGTGATTACAAGTTTTTCACCCAATACCGTAAGGGCAGGGACTTGCGATACCCTTGTGATAAGGGGGATGTGTTTTGATTTAGGCTGTGTAATCTGATACCATTATCCCCCGGCACTTTTGAGTTCTTTTTCCATCCTGCGTCGAACCCCGTAGCGGTTGTGGCAGACGTTGTCACAGCGCCATTCATCAAGCATCGGACCGGTAACTGATTTCATTGCCGTTTGGACGAAGCTATTACTCAGGGTTTGATTGTACAGGGCGATGGACAGCACGTCGGCGCTAATGGCCCTCATTCCGCCCTTGTTTTTGTAGCGGCCGAAGATAGACTCGATAATGTCCGAGCAGCAGAGGAGTTGATGGCCGTTGGCCATTCAAGTCTTGGGTCAGCTGGAGGGCGTGTAATCCGCAGCGCTCTACCCAGTTGCTGATCGTTTTCCAAGCTGGGGCTTTATATTTCCAGCCCATCAACTCGCTACTGTAGAAGCCAATCGTAGCCGCCGCGCAGCGCAATGACCCGCCATGAAGGACGATGAACACGGCAAGAACCATCATCTGAGCGGGATAGTGGCAGTCAAACACGCGCTCCGGCTGGAGTAATAGCTTTGAGGTGGGTCACCTCCGCTCGGAGCTTGACGATGGTCTCATTGCGATCACGGATTTGATCTTTGAGTCGGCGGCGCTGACCAGTGCGTTGTTTGGAGCGTTGATATAGCCGAAATATCGTAGCTTTGAGCGGTGCCCACGTGGAGGTCGTTTTTGGTTTCACATCTCAAAATTACGGAAGCGTGGGCACTCTTTTATCAACTAAAAACGCCGGGGTGAAAAGTAATCAGATTACACAGCCTACGCCTTGACAGCAGTGTTTTCTATTTCGGACAAACTCTCTGACGCATTTTGTATGTTACCCATCTACACAAATCACTTGAATTTGGGCTTTAACAAAGGGACATTTTTGAAAGACCCACACAAACTATTGACTGGAACAGGTAATTTAATCAGACACATAGACGTAAAAAAATCAAGTGATTACAGAAACCCGAAAGTAAAAGCGTTGATACAAGAAGCTATTGACTTTGCAATTAAGGATATGGACAAGCCGACAAAATCAATTGGTCAGACAATTTCCAAAATCAAGAAAAAATGATAGGCATTATCGCAAAATGTACAATGATAATTTTTGGTATATTTTTTATCTGCGTGGGTTTTTTGATGCTCATTAAACCTCAAAATGCAAGAACGATATTACGAAAAGCGGGAAGCACAAATTTTATCAACTATGCTGAGATTACTATACGAATGATACCAGCAGTTGGATTGATTTTGTCGGCTGACAATTCTAAATATCCTGATATTTTTAAAATTTTCGGCTGGTTTATGCTTTTAACTTCTATCGTTTTGTATTTTGTGCCTCGCCAACTTCATCACAAATTTTCAATGAAAGCTGCCGACATTTTAAAGCCATTTTATTTCCAATTAATTTCACCATTTGCTATTGGAATTGGGACATTGATAATTTATTGTGTTACTTAAAAATAAAGCCGAACTGCTAATCGAGTAGAGTGAGGCGGCAGATGTCTCCACCGCCTCAGCCCTCTCACACCACCGTACGTGCCAGCCTCGTATACGGCGGTTCATGAAGTATGGGTAATTTCCAAGTAGTAGGTGAGTTAACGAATATTTGGGAATATCAAGAAGCATGTATTTCAAAACATCATAGGGATATGAATTGAAAACCGCTCGCCGCTCGCCCTATGTGTTCGCATACCCAAAGCAAAAAATAAACCCGGTGTTGCTCGCGAGGATTTACAATCCGAAGCGTGTGTCGCGACCGGCAGGCCTACAACTTCACCTACGACCACCTCAGCCGCCTCATCGCAGCGACCTACTACGACGTAAACGCGGGCAACACCGCCACCGCCAGCAACCGCTACAACGAAACGCTGGCCTACGACCTGCGCGGCAACATCACCTCGCTGCAACGCACGGGTTATTACAGCAGCAGTTGCAACTATGGCCAAATTGACAATTTGACCTATACTTACACCGCCAGCACCAGCCGCTTGGCCTCCATCGCCGACAGCGCCCCGGCAAGCCAAAAAACACACGGATTCAACCCCGGCAGCGGCGGCTCGGGCTAAACCTACGACGCCAACGGCAACCTGAAAACGGACTCCTGTAAAGACATCACCAACATCGCTTACAACCACCTGAATTTGCCGAATATGATTACCTTTAGAGCTTGTTCGGGTTTTCGTGATCGAGCGAGGACGAGGAAATTTTATTTTAGACGAGGCGGATTTTGCAGGCATAGCCGGCAGCTATGACGAAAAAATCCAACGAAGTATAAAACAAAATTTTCCGTCCGTAGCCGATTGACGAAATCCCCAACAAGCGCTAAGCAAGGTGCGCATTTTGTATTGTTCTGAAAGGGCGTTTCCAAAAGTTGATAGGGCGCATTTTGTATTTTTGTTGTTGTTTATGATGAGATTCAAGGCTACAAGTAATTCAAATTCAGTAGCTTAATTTTAAAACAATTGATTATTGCAGGATTCAGATATTTTCTTTACTTTTGCTCAAGCGCTCGAAAAGTACGCATATTCAAGAGTTAGCGGTAATTTTTGTTAGACACTTCAATCTTATGCATACAAAAAAAATATTCCCCTTTTTTCTAATTCTATCACTAATTAGTGCAACATCATTTGGACAAATTTTAAATGACAGTCTTATATTAGACAAGATTAAAAATGCCGCAAAAAACAATTCTGCAATCCCAGAAATAATAACCAACCTTTCCGACATAAACGGTCCCAGACTTTTAGGTACAACTAATTATTATGAATCAGCAAAATGGGTATGGCAAAGGTTAATAGAGTTTGGTGCTGATACAGCCTATTTCGAATCATTTGACAAGCAGTATCGAGGATGGAAGGTCATATCCTTCAATATGGAAATGACGAATCCAAATTATATGCACATTATTGCTTATCCATTGGCATACACAAAAAGTACGAACGGAGTCGTTATTGGCGATGTTATTTATTTATCAAATACTGATAGTTTAAAAACGCTGAAAGGAAAACTAAAAGGCAAAATTTTATTGTTGGGACAAGACTTCAGCTCTTTTGATGCTTCTCAACAAATTATCTCAGACAGATTTTCAAAAGAACTGTTACGACAAGCTTCTGACAATCCAGACCCAAACGATTTATTGATTGGCTATCACAGCAGACGTTCGACAAATCAAGCTATTTCAAATCAGGAACAAAGAAGAATAGATTTAAAATCTTTTTTTCAATTTTGTGAAGATGAAGGCGTAGTAGCATTAATTGAACCTAGCGATTACCCTTATGGTATTTTACATTCTGACGGTAATCGAAATGTACCATCCTACACTAAGATTGACGACATTAAGCCAATAGCATCCTTTGTAGTTGCTAATGAGCATTTCGGACGACTTGTAAGGTTGATAGAATCTGGAATTAAACCAACTATCAAATTAAATCTTGAAACAGCGTTTAATTACAATCCAGAATTTAACGTCAATGTCATTGCCGACATAAAAGGTACAGACAAAAGAATATCAGAACAACAAGTAATTATTGGGGCACATTTGGACTCATGGCATGGTGGAACTGGTGCAGTGGATAACGCCGCAGGCTGTGCTGTAATGATTGAAGCAATTAGGTTATTAAAGGCTTCTGGATTGCAACCAAGGCGTACTATAAAAATTTGTCTTTGGGGAGGCGAAGAACAAATTTTTGCTGGTTCAAGAGATTACGTAACCCGTAATGTCGGCAATCTTAATGATGGAAGCGAAAAGAAAGACTTTAAAGATATTTCAGCTTACTTCAACCTGGATAATGGTACAGGAGTAATTCGAGGGATTTATGCACAAGGAAACAGCAAAGTAAAGCCGATTTTTGAAGAGTATTTAAATCCTTTCAAACCATCTGGGAATGGTACAGTTACCTTACAAAATGCCAATCAAACTGATCATGAGCTTTTTGACGCTTTGAATATTCCAGCATTTCAATTTATACAAGACCCATTAAATTATATTTCCGCAGTTCATCATACAACAATGGATGTCGCTGAATATGTAAATGAAGAAGATTTAAAAGAAAGTGCAATTATAGTGGCTTATCTGATATACAAAGTGGCGACACAAAACGAGATTTTACCTCGTAGAGATTTTATGAGCGTTAAACCTAACTTGAATGGAAATACTATCTTCTTTTTAGAAGGATTTGAAAACGCAAAATCTGTTTCTTTGGTGAGTGATTTTAATAATTGGAATATGTTTGGGACACCACTTGCCAAAGTAAATGGCGGTTGGACTTGTAAATTAGACTTGAAATCTGGAAGGTATTTATATAAGTATATCATTGATGGCGACTGGACAGCAGACCCTAAGACACCAGTAGACAAACTTTTAAGAGATGGCAAAGGTCATGCGGGACTAACCGAAGTCATCGTAAAATAAAACTACCGCTGACAATGCATTGCCAAAAGTCAGGGCTGGACATTGAAACATCGGCTGCAAATCACTGTCAGCTTTAGTTCGGGCAGGACGGTTTCAATTTGGCTTTTGTTCTTATCTTGTGTTTCATATTTTCAATTTAGCTTTGGTTTCGGACAGGATCAGCAATGAATTCCCTGCCCTTCGGCAATGCAAAACCGTCAGTCTATAAAATAACCCGGTTTGGTTTCAAAAGAGCGCTGAAAATCCGTTTTAAAAATCGTACAAATGCCTTTTGCGGCTTCCAATTTTTAGGATATAATAGTCCGCTCCTAATCATCAGGGGCGGACTTTCGTGTATTTAGGCATATAATATTTGGGCGTGCCGCTGCGCCGTAGGCGGGTCGTCGGGCTGTTCGCTGCTCCCTTACGGTCGGCTCGGCGAGGGCGGCCACAAGAGCCGCCTCTACGGTCTCTGCCTTCGGCGGCCTGCTACCATCCCTGCCCGAAAATGATATTTAGCCAATACACGAATATCTGCCCCTACAAAAATGCTACTAAATTTCCGCCAAACTTCGAGCTGCAATGCGCAGCCCGTTAGATAATTTGTAGCTTTCTATGCACTATTTTCAAGTATTTCTGATTTTTTTTCAAAAAACTTACAGGGTAGTAAATTTCAGTTGTATCTTTATGAGCGATGGTAGAAATTGTAAGGGCTTCCTTCTAACCATTTCAACTCAAGGATAGTTATTCTAACACGCAGCAAGCTGTTTCACACAATTCGGGTATTCACGCACCAGGTGCGTCTATCAGAAATATAACACGACACTGGTGCGTGAATATGCTTGTTATGGGTAATTTTATGAAGACCGTTTTCCATAGACAATTATGACATAAATCTGACAGACGAATTTTATAAAACAACCTTTGAGACAATTACTACTTCTCATATTGACAACTTTTTTATTTACTGACAGTTTCGGGCAGACAGTTGACACGACTATTACATTGGGGTGGCAAGACACATACGATAAGTTGCCGACATTGACATTTGAGAACATTAACTTATCAGAATTTTTGAACTACAAAAAGAATTATCGTTCTAAATTAAACACGGACACTTCAAAAGTTGTTTCTTCCGACACTGCATTTACTATCCGAACTTCCAAATCAAAGTTTTCATTTCCTAAACCCCCACCGACTTCTTCTGTAAAGACAAAGAACTATTATGTTTATTACAAAGGATTCAACGACCACTTAAAAATTTATGTTTTGGAAAGTTATTCAGTTGGTAGCGAATTTACATTTGGCTTTTCATTTTTTATTGACAGCATCTCAAATGTAAAGTATGAACTCATTGAACATTCTGACTATTCTTTTCAACCGCCAGTTTTTTCACCAGACAATCGGTTTATGATAACTTATGTGTATGACTTACTTTCACCAAACGAATGTTTTCTTGGAGTTATTAAAATCACAGCCGACAAAGATTCTTTTTCTTACAAAGAGTTTGCAAGTGCTACTACAGAACTAATTGAAGAATTGGTTTGGATAAATAACAGTTCTTTTGCAATGAAAGTAAATCATCAAACCTACAATGAAAAAAATAAAAATTGGGACGACAACTTTGCTTATTTAAAAACTACATTACCAAAAATTAAAAATGACTGACAGACGGCTAACAGACACGACAGAAAAACTACCGCTAACAGCACCTTAGCGTCAGTTTTTTTTGAAGAAAAAAAACCGAACGCCAAGCTGCAAACCGTTATATGCTATTTTAAACGACACGACAATGAGACAACCGACCGAGGAACAAATTGTATTTATAAAGACACTGCTAACAACATGCATTGACCAACTTATCGCTAACGACAGCGATATTTTCAATTTGGACATTGTAATGCCTCGACAAATTTCGCCTGACGCAAGACTGCTAAATCGTGAACTGCACGAAACGACAATTAATCACAGACTTGCATTTTATCTTGAACAAAACATTCAAGAAACAGACTTAGATATTTACAATGTTGACATTGAATATAACAGATTTTACGGCAATCAAAAAATCTTAAACACAGTTGAAGGACAACAATCTGTTAGACCAGACATTTTAATTCATACAAGAATAAATGACCAAGTGGAACAACAGCACTACCTTGTTGTAGAAGCTAAAAAAGCACAGATAACCCGACACGACATAAATAAAATTCAAGGCTTCATTTCAGACCAAAACTACTTCTATCTGTTCGGGCTGACAATTTCATACTGCATCAACGAAGCAAATGTTTTGGCTAACTTGTATTATTTTAATGGGACAACAATAGTAAGGGAAAATATAAATAGACCCAAATGACAGAATACAATCATCAAGAAGACTGGTTTTATGAAGGTGTATATTCCGGAGTATCTGACCCCCCCATTCTGATTTCATCTGACCCCCCTATTCCGGAGGTCTGACCCCCTGAATGTTAGTAACATTCTTGAGGTCTGACCCCCCTGGGAAAAATGTGGATTCATACGGCTATAATCGCCAGCTTTCTATTCTAAAAATGGACTGATGGCAAAAGCAAAACGTATGGATCAGATCAAAACGCTGTTAAGCAATTGCCTGTCTAATGGCTCTATTAAGACCACTGCGCGCCAGTTGAAGTTGTCCAAGAACACGGTACGAGAGTATGTTCGGCGTGCTGAAGCGCATTCGATGGATTTAAGGAAGCTGCTGGAAGTGGATGAAGAAACCCTGAGCCGGATAATCCAAACGCCTCAAGGCGATGAATCGGGCAGCCGTGCATCCGTCTTCGAGCAACAGGTTGATTATTGGCTTGGGGAACTGCGTCGGGTAGGCGTAACGCGGGAGTTGCTGTGGGAGGAATACCGCAGCGCACACCCCGGGGGCTATGGCTACAGCCAGTTTTGCGAACACCTGCGCCGTCAGATCAGCCATCGAGATCTGACGCTGGCTCTGGCGCATGAACCAGGCGAAGTGCACGATGGTCTATCAACCCAATCACCCGGTTGACCGTGTCGTGGGCGGGTATGCCATGCTTGTATTCCAGATACCGTCGAAGCCAACCTAACTTCTCTTGGCCAAAATCCACAATCTCCTCCCATTTCCTCGCTCCGCTGATCACAGCCGTAACAGTCAAAAATAGGATTTCGATCAATGGATATTTCACTCGTTGTGCTGAGCATGGGTCTTCTAATGATTCAAACGCACCCACAAGCAAATTGCAACCGTTTTTTGATTCCATTTTTTACCTTTGAATTTCAAAGGTATGGCACAGCGCTAAGTCTCAGTCACTATATGAAGAAAAGCCGCGGTGCGTCTGCTCTGGGGGGGTACCTTTTTATATCCGTACCGGCAAACGGTTGCCAACCCGCGTAACCGAAGTAGTGATCCACTTTAAGCCGACACCGCATTTTCTTTTTTCTCAAGGACCTGCATGCAGTTCTTGTAATCAGTTAGTGATTAGAATCCAACCCGACGAAGGTGTCTTGATGAAATTTGGAATGAAAACCCCGGGCGCTGGATTTGATGTTCAGCATGTGAATATGGATTTTCATAACTCCGACCTTACCAACCAATGAATACCTTCTGCATACGAACGTCTGATTTACGATTCGATGAAGGGCGATTCCACTTTGTTTGCGCGTACGGAAGAAGTAATTGAAGCCTGGAAATTTCTTTCTCCGGTTATCAATTGCTGGAAAAATGAAAAAATGAAAAAATCATATAGCGCCCTAAAACTAAAGGGATAGACCGCAATATAAGTACCCCGCGGCACATAACAGACTTGTTGCGGTGAGAATAAGCGAATTGAGTAGATTTAGGGCAAATATCAACTATGGAGAATTTTTCATACCCCAAGAACCGATCGAGAATGGCGGGCGACCTCCGGCATGGACGAGCGACGGTTCATGACCTTATTGCCTCTATTTGAAGCAGCATACGTATCTGTGCATGGCCGCCGCATAGAACAAAGGGGTGGCAGATAGCCCAGAAGAACTGCGGTTCATATCTTGTAAGTCCTTGTTATTCTTCACGTTATTCAGTTTAAAATCTGGGTTGACCTACGATATTTTGGAATTTCTATTTAGAGCCTAATTGATTGATTTACAACACCGCAACATGTCTAAAGATTATTTTGGACAGCGTTTTTATACTTTTTAGTATAAATTAGTTTATACTTTTTAGTACAAGTTAAAAATAAAGCTGTATATTTGTGCCAATGTGGTTGACTTAGCGATTTTGACGACGGCACTTTAGTAGATTCCCTGTACAATACAGAAAGTCAATGTCCAATGTCCAACAAGGAATGTCCAATTTCCAAGCGTTAAGCGTACACCTCATTCACCGGATAAACCTAGGAAAACGTTGTATTTGGCTCATTCTATGGTATGACCAAGCGTTCCGCCTACTTGGACATTGTGTGTTCCTTGTTGGAAATTGGACATTTTTGGATTTGAGACATGCTCGGCATTACCGTTGTCAAAATCGCTAAGTCAACGAGATTGACATTCAAGCAACAAAGTCCATTTGTACCGAATTTTTATTTCAATCGCTATAAAATTGATTAAAGAACCATGAAAATAACAGCACAGGACGAGTATGGTTTAAGAATATTGGTGCGCATTGCAAAGTGTAAGGATAAGACTGGCTTAAGTATCCCTCAGCTTAGTGAAGCGGAAGGGCTATCACAACCCAATGTTTCCAAATTGACCCGAATACTTCGTATGGAGGGCTTGATTAACAGTACCAAAGGACATGTTGGAGGATATGTACTTGCCAGACCTGCTGCCGATATTAAGGTAAACGATGTTTTGAAAGCTTTAGGTAGACGTTTGTTTGATGAAGAATTTTGTGCCAATCATGTGGGAGTACTAAAACTGTGTACTAATTCGGTTGATTGTTCTATTCGTTCACTTTGGACAATGGTGCAATCTACTATTGACAAGCTATTGGACAAAATAACACTTGCAGACTTATCGACGAATAGTGAAAAGGAAGCTACAGCTACTTTCCAAGGTTTCCTTGAAAAAAATGCCAATTAAAAACAATAAAAACAGATTGTTAATAATTTAATACCTAAACAAAATGATAACAGTTTCAGAAATTGCAAAACAACATGCATTAAGTTTAATGAAAAACGAAAATAGCCCCGAAGGGACATTTATTCGTGTAGGTGTTGATGGTGGTGGTTGTTCTGGCCTTACCTACAAACTCGCGTTAGATAATGTTATTACAGAAAACGATCAGGTTTTTGAAGACAGAGGAATAAAGATTGCTGTTGACAAAAAAAGCTTTTTGTATTTAATAGGTACAGAGCTGGATTATTCTGGAGGTATAAATGGAAAAGGCTTTGTATTTGTCAATCCGAACGCAAGTAGAACTTGTGGTTGTGGAGAATCATTTGGCGTCTAAAATAGTTCAAAGTTCGAAGGTTAAAAGAGTTTACTTGTTTTTTACAAAACTTTTAACTTTCCAACAATATAACAATAGTAAAAAAATGGCTATCAAGATTACAGAAGAGTGCATTAATTGTGGCGCTTGCGAACCTGAATGCCCCAATAATGCCATCTACGAAGGAGGCGTTGAATGGCGTTTTTCTGATGGAACATCTATAAAAGGAATGTTTACCTCAAAAAGCGGATTGACTGCAGGTGCAGATGAGCCAGAAATACCTGTATCCATGGATGTCTATTACATAGTAGCCGATAAATGCACAGAGTGTGTTGGTTTTCATGATGAACCCCAATGTGCCGCCGTTTGCCCGGTAGACTGTTGTGTGGATGATGAAAACTGGCGCGAAAGCAAAGAAGAATTATTGGCAAAAAAAGACACATTGCATTTAATAATGCAGGATTGACCAATCAACAGTTTACCAATTTAATGGTATTAACACTTAAATAGCATGAACGAGATTTTAGAAGAAAAAATCAGCACAGAATACAAATACGGTTTTGTTACCGATATTGAAGCTGACAACGCACCGAAAGGTTTGAATGAAGATATCATTCGTTTTATTTCTGCAAAAAAAAACGAACCCGAATGGATGTTAAACTATCGCTTAAAGGCTTTCCGCTATTGGTTAACAATAGAAGAGCCAAAATGGGCGCATGTTTCTTACCAAAAACCAGACTTTCAGGATATCATTTATTACTCGGCCCCAAAGCCAAAAGTTGTATTGGGTAGTTTAGATGAAGTGGATCCCGAATTATTGAAAACATTTCAAAAGCTCGGTCTTTCTATCTTAGAGCAAGAACGGCTTACGGGCGTGGAAAGTAGAATAGCCTTGGATATTATTGTGGACAGCGTTTCGGTGAAAACAACATTTAAAGCAACACTAGCTAAAAAAGGAATTATTTTTTGTTCGTTTGGCGAAGCAATTCAAGAACATCCTGAATTAGTACAAAAATATATGAGCACTGTTGTACCATATACCGATAATTTTTATGCGGCACTGAACTCTGCTGTTTTCACAGATGGCTCGTTTTGTTATATACCAAAAGGCGTTCGTTGTCCGATGGAACTTTCAACTTATTTCAGAATAGAAGCGGCTGGAACAGGTCAGTTTGAACGCACCTTAATTATTGCCGATGAAGGTTCGTATGTGAGTTACCTCGAAGGCTGCACTGCGCCAATGCGTGATGAAAATCAATTACACGCAGCCGTTGTAGAACTTGTAGCACATAAAGATGCACAAATAAAATACAGCACTGTGCAAAACTGGTATCCAGGCGATAAAGATGGTAAAGGCGGCATTTTCAATTTTGTTACTAAGCGTGGTATTTGTCTGGAAGAAAATTCTAAAATCTCCTGGACACAGGTAGAAACAGGTTCTGCAATTACCTGGAAATATCCATCGGTAATTTTAAAAGGCAATAATTCGGTTGGTGAATTTTATTCTGTAGCGATTACAAATAACTATCAGCAAGCCGATACAGGAACAAAAATGATCCATATCGGAAAAAATACCAAAAGCACTATTATATCAAAAGGTATTTCAGCAGGCTTTAGCAACAATAGTTACAGAGGTTTGGTACGTATTTCAAAAGGCGCAACCAACGCACGTAATTTTTCGCAATGCGATAGTTTATTGATGAGTGATAAATGTGGGGCACATACATTTCCATACATCGAAATAAAAGACAAGTCAGCCATTGTAGAGCACGAAGCGACAACTTCAAAAATTGGTGAAGACCAATTATTTTATTGTAAACAACGTGGTATTGACAATGAAAAAGCAATCGGTTTAATTGTAAACGGCTATTGTAAAGATGTATTAAGTCAATTACCAATGGAGTTTGCTGTTGAAGCACAAAAGTTGTTGGCGGTTTCGCTGGAGGGATCAGTAGGATGAAAACAAATAATCATTGAATAGTTATTCTGACACCGTTCCTAACATTCATAAACCATAATTCATAATTCAAAAAATGCTATCAATTAAAAATTTACATGCGTCAATTGACGGGAAAGAAATTCTGAGAGGAATTAACTTAGAGGTAAAAGCCGGCGAAGTACACGCTATTATGGGTCCTAACGGTTCGGGAAAAAGCACATTGTCAGCAGTGCTTGCAGGGCGTTCAGAATATGAAGTTACGGAAGGGGAAGTAACCTATAATGGTAAAAATTTATTGGAACTATCACCTGAAAACAGAGCCAGAGAAGGTGTGTTTCTCGCGTTTCAGTATCCGGTTGAAATTCCGGGAGTAAGCAATGTTAATTTTTTGAAAACCGCTATCAACGAAATTCGTGCTTACAAAGGTTTGGAACCAATGGCAGCAAAAGATTTTTTAATGATGCTGAAAGAAAAGCAAAAGTTAGTTGAGCTGGATGGTAAACTTGCCAATCGCTCGGTGAATGAAGGTTTTAGCGGTGGTGAAAAAAAACGTAATGAAATATTTCAGATGGCAATGTTGGAACCGAAACTGGCCATACTTGATGAAACCGATAGCGGGCTTGATATTGATGCCTTGCGCATTGTTGCTAACGGAGTAAATAAATTAAAATCGAAAGATAACGCAACCATTATTATTACACACTATCAACGGTTGTTGGAATATATTATACCTGATTTTGTTCACGTATTATACAACGGGAAAATTGTAAAGTCAGGATCAAAAGAATTGGCTTTAGAGTTGGAAGAAAAAGGATATGATTTCA
>Ga0163155_10000299_pt1 | contig 59630 bp, 49 predicted proteins | sample OliLakLV19SP4G1_FD_148611 | JGI IMG/M metagenome (GOLD analysis project Ga0163155, IMG submission 148611) | Freshwater microbial mat bacterial communities from Lake Vanda, McMurdo Dry Valleys, Antarctica - Oligotrophic Lake LV.19.SP4.G1 | ecosystem: Environmental > Aquatic > Freshwater > Lake >... | reverse complement strand
TATTTTTTCATGTACAAAGATTGAGGAAACTACTAGCTTTTTAGGTAAGAAATTGGTATCAAAAATAAACTATTTGGGAGGAGAGTGAAATTCCTGGCTCTATTTCTGATTCTAAAGCGCGATCGCTCAACAATTAGATTAAGGATCTGAAGTTATTGCTGCTTTTACCCATTAAATCGAACTGGTAGAAAATCTGCTATTCATCAGATTTTGCTCTACTGTTCTCTTGGCTTCTAACAGCCCCCCTTACTGGCATTAACACCGCCATGAAATCCAAATTTGTTCGGTTTCATAGAACGCTCCGCGCTGCTCTATTGAAAATCCTCCGAGCAACAAGGTCAAACAGAGTTGAGCGAGTGGCATCCCCATTGCCTGCTGAAGTTGAACTAATGGAATTGTTGAAATCTGATGTTCCTCTAGCCATCGGGCGATCGCCTTAGACCAAGCAGATATGTCTTCATCATGAGCCAACGCCGATGTGCGATTGAATATTTCTGCCTCCGTCAACTCCGGTTCCTGACTCATCTGTTGATCTAGCACTTGCAGCACTGCGGCTTGATCCAGTTCCCCAACCACTGAATCTCCGTGCGAAATCTCTCGTTCCGGACTTTTTCTAGGTAGGGCTGCCAGAGGTTCAACAAACTGCTCAAAATCCACCTCCACTGTTTGACGCACATACTGATCAAAGACATCGGCTGGCAGCACCACCCCGCGCTCTGCGACTGCCTCCAACTCTTCAAATGTCAACTCTGCAAACTGAGTAAACTGCAAGACAATCTGGGAGATGCCCTCAGCCGCTACCTCTAATGCCTTCTCAGGAAGCAGGTCATGCTGTTGCACACTCACTTCCAACTCCTGCCACAGCGGATCAAGGTCTAACGAGATTTTAAGCTCTTGTTCCTCTTGGATCGCCTGCTCTGAATCCAGCAACAACGGGAAACACAACTCTGATGACAATTGCACCTGTCGAGCAAACCAGCGAATCTTGTAACGCGATTCCAGCAACACCAGTACTTGACTTAGGTAAGCATGAATCTGAGATGGCAGTAGCCCACGACAATCGAGCAATGGCGTGCCGCTCTCTGGCGTTGACCCTCTCCACACGGCGGCTTTGAGCGCGATGACGGCAGCAGTCTCTGGTTGGCGACAAATCTCTAGCACCGCTGAATAGTAATCAGTCATACCGGGTACATCAACCCGAATTTCAGGGTGACGCAGAGATCGTCTCTTTACGTTTTCTGGCTGCTCCCATGAGCGTGGCAACTGTTGCACCACGCCTAAAAACTGGGTAATGCCATACTCCTGGTGCAGTACACCGAGGATCGCCTCAATGCAGGCATAAATCTGTTTGGGCAACAGTCCTGCACAGTAAACGGGCTGCACCACGGCCAGCTTGGTTTTCCCCTGCCGCACGATCGCCGCAATTTCATCAATCGGGGCATTGTAGCGAGCCGCTCGATACACAATCAACTGAGCAGTGACTTGAGTTTCAACGGGATGACCGTCGAAACCCGCTTTTGCCTCCTGCCACTTTTGTTTGCGGGTTTGATTGCGCTGGTAATGATGACGCGCATGAGATCGACGACTACGACACACCTGACTCACATAGCAGTTGTCACCCATTGCTCCATGCCGAGATCGCACCTCTGCTATGGAAAGCATGGCACAGCGGACACATTTGTCTGGGATTTTCTTGGGCGATCGCCTGTCTCGTGTCGTTGCTTGCTTCTCAAAGGAAATAGGTGATTTCGTAGTTAAATCTGATGCAGTCTGTAAATTGCTTCTGCTGAGATCATGCGATTGTGCCATCAGGTCAAATGAGTTGGGGTAAGCATTCTCCTAAGTCACTCCTTAAACAAGTAACGGATTTCAATCAATCCAGAGGACGGAGTATTTCAACTTGTGCCACTGACAAATTCAGCATCTGAGTTACCTGCTCTAGTTCCATCCCCGTTGCCAGCAAATTTTGAGCCGCTTGCAGCAGTTGAGTTTGAGCTTGCTCTAGCTGCTGCTGGGCTTGCTCAGTATCCGTCAACAACCAGTTTCCCTCTGAATCACACCAACGTAACCAAGCAGCAGTCACTCCCTCAAATTCGCCCTGCCAAATACCTAAGCCAATCTCTAAATCTGTTAGCCACACCAGCGGCGCTGCTGAGTTAAGCGGTTGCTCTTGATACCGTCTACCCTCCAGCTTGAAGTATCGTAAGCGTTGGGTGAAGCGGCTGTAAACAAAGTAATATGGCACCCGCAACCGTGTTTCATACACCTCGAACTTTCCGGGTGGCTTTGCCTTCGTTGCCTGATTGTCTCCATTTGAAACGACAGCGTTAGCCGCAGGGGGAAGGACTTCATCCTCAGATGCTCCATCGTAGAAACGCCCTAAATCTTCTGCTTCCGTGCCCGGTGACAAAAACTCGACCACGACAGTGGGCGGATTGCCTTCCTGCCAAAGCACGTAGCTGCGGCGCAAATCTCGCTGTTCATACAAGCGAGGCGCATCCACCACCAGAAACCAATCTGGGCGTTTGTGCCACAACGGGTGGCGCACGGTGTAATAAAGGTTAAGGTCAGAAGCCATAAAACAGTTCTCCCGACTGTAGCCCGACAATCTGAGTGTGCGGCTCAACAGTTGGGGTTGGAGGTCGTGAAATTCATCGGGCAAACCAGGTTCCTCCGGGTCTTCACTGGGCAAATCATACATGGTCGGCAAGATATCTTTAGGCGATCGCGGCGGATCATCCTGCTCAATGTGGATGACCGTATCAGTCGCCAGCAGCTTGTGCGTCATCGGAACCATAACCGCCTCGGTGAAGTGAGTTCACAGTCCTAATTCTACCGCCCTTCCCAAGTTTGCGCTCATCTACTCTGCTGATTTCGTCTGACATTTGCATATTCCAGATAATGACCATTATCCGGAATATGATGAAGCAGAGAATTCGGGTTGCTGACCCTGAATGTGCCTTGACTCATAAGTTGACCAATTGGACAGGTATTGCCTACAAGAACGATTGGACAACTTATGCATACCGTCGCGATCGCCCAAAGAATCAGCATTGAATCAGGGCAAACGCATACTCAGGCAGCTAGGAGGCGAGAAAGATATCTGTTGTCCCATCCAGCCTTGAGGCGTTTCGCCTTGATGCCACCTTTGGCAGAAGGGTCTTGACGCAAGAGGTTAAGCGCAACGTGGCGGATGAGCGCCAGGTTTTCGGGAGCATGGTCTTTGCGAACACGAGAGGCATCTTCATCAAAGGCGACATCCAAGACCCAATGGACTTGGTTTTCGATCCCCCAATGAGAGCGAACCGACTGGGCGAAACGTTTCACACCCCCATTAAAACTGAGCAGATAATAACGTTGTTCAATCGTGGGTTCTCGTCCGGCTAAACGTCGTTCCGATTCGACTAGTCCAACCCGCTGGAGTCCTGCCCACAAATGGGCATCCATCAAGTGTTCAACCCCGCCTAAAAGCCAATAACGGCGAAGCTCAACTCGACCATGAGCGGACTCAATCGTTTGATGAAACTCGTGGGCAATGTCCTTGAATTGAATCTTGCGAGTCCATTGAAAGAGTTGATCCACATCCTGGTGTAGGTTGCCCTGGTTCCCTTTGAGGCTTAACACATACTCCCCGCCCGCTTCGATAATCTGCTGGGCAATGTCCTTCTGCGCTCCCATCGCATCAATCGTGACAATACAACCGTGCAGGTCTAACACCTTGAGCAATTGTGGAATGGCAGTAATTTCATTCGATTTTTCATCAACTTTCACTTGTCCAAGCACCAAGCGATTTTGACTCGCCCAAGCACTGACCATGTGAATCGCGCCCTTATTCCTACCCGTGTCGTAGGAATGCCGCAGCGTTTTGCCATCAATCGCAATCACTTCGCCTTCGCTCAGAGCAGCGCGTAACGTTTCACCAACGACTTCTAAACGGTTCAGGCTGCGGATTGCACCCAGCACTCGCGTCGAATCAGTACGTTGCTGACCACCGGCTTTGACTAGCCCCAATTCTCGGCAGCGCTCCAGCAGTTTATCGAGCAACAGGTGTTCGACCTTGCCTGGTAGCAACCGACCTCGAAATTCACTCAGCACGCTGTAGTTGAACCCGGTGTTGGTCAGTTCTAGCCGTAGCAAATACTTCCAGTCGATACGGGAGCGCACCGCTTCAGCCGCTTGGCGGTCTGATAGATTTTCGCGGAACTGCATGATGGTGACTAACGCCAACCGCCACGGTGGAATGGCCGACTGTCCAACTTCTGAGAACAGCTCGGTGAAGTCGGCATCTTCAAAGATAGGGCCGAGTTCATCCTGTAGCGTCAGGTATGGATTGCCTTTGGCAAACGCGGCTTTGGCAACTCGCAGCGTATCGGCGGGCACTAATGAGTCCGGCTGAGGCTTTAGGGACATGGCGATTTTCCTTAGGAAGCGCGATTGCACTTCCTATCAGTGATGGATTGGCCTCAGCTCACCGATTTTTTGCTACTTCTGGAGTTCGCCAACAGTGTCGTATGCCTTCTGAGACGTTCCTAGGTAAGAAAGAACACTGACGCGGCAATCATCAGGCAGGCAATGGGGCAGCAAATCGCCAGAAGTCTTGCCATAAGAGCGTTTTGTCAGCTATTAGCTTGCTGAGGATCACAATAAGACTTAACCGTCTCAATGTGGAGTATACCTTTTCGGGGGGTTATGCAAACAACCCCTGATGGGGATCAAGAGCGATCGAGTGTTTCAGCGGTACACCAAGGGTGTCTTCAAGCAAGCAGCAGCCGAGGCGTACTTGAAGGCAATCGGGGAGGATGAAAACTTGTAGATTGCATAAGATAGCAGTCCGGTTCCAAATTGGAACTTGGCATACCAACTTACTCAATCCAGTTGAGACTAATGTTTGCCCATTTTCTGCCATCCTCTGTTGCCGAGATTCAAGATACAGGGGCGATTACCCTTCTGCAAACCATTCAGCGTCGTACCGTCGAGGTGCCATTTCAGCAGGGGATAACGGCGCTCTCGACGGCTTATGTTCATTTCGCTCCCCAGTCATCTTCTTGTTTCCCGGATACTCCTCCAATTCTGCTGTTGCATGGGTTCGACAGTTCCCTGTTAGAATTTCGGCGGTTGCTCCCGTTGTTGGCAGGGAGCGGAGACGTGTGGGCGATCGACCTCTTCGGATCAGGGTTCACCGAGCGCCCTACCTCGATCTCAGTTAATCCAGGGTCAATCCGGCAACATCTTCTGAGCATTGTAGAAACTTGGATTGGTGAACCGATTATTCTTGTGGGTGCTTCTTTAGGAGGGGCAGTGGCGATCGATTTCGCTTTGCACCATCCTAACTGGGTGCGATCCCTTGCTTTGATTGATAGCGTTGGCTTTTCTGGCAGCTTTCCAATCGGACAATTTCTGCCACAGGGACTCATTGACCTGGGTGCGGACTGGCTTTATTTCCGTAAGCGGGCTGCCCTGGCGGCGGCTTCAGTTTTACCGATGGTCAATCCGATGCTGATTGATGCTTTGCGTTGCTCATTCCTCCATCAGGAGATGCCTGGGTGGAAGGAGGCGATCGCCTCTTTTACCAGAAGTGGCGGATATTCGGATTTAAGCGATCGAATTGCTCAAGTCACCCATCCCACGCTGATTCTGTGGGGCAAAGCGGATGATGTGTTAGGAACCGCTGATGCGACTCGGTGGCAGCGAGCGATCTCAGGCAGTCAACTCATTTGGATTGAGGCAGCGGGACATGTGCCCCACTTCGATCAACCCCAAGTCGTTGCAAATCACCTGCTATCCTTCATGCAACATATTAATCGCTGAAACGATACCTACCAATAAACGTTAACTAAATCCAGGCAGTGGATCGAATTCTTACCCAGTAATTGTCGGCTCGTCCCTGGTCATGAGAATGACCTCCGCGCCCAATGGCTTTAAACTTTGTTCAGCAAAGCACTGAAGGAGAAAAACAATGCCTCATATCAGCATCAAGCTTTATCCCGGCAGGTCGGAACAGCAGAAGGTTCGGTTTGTCGAGCAAATTGTGAAAGATGCTATGTCAATTCTCGAAAGCAGCGAAGACTCGATTTCGGTCGCGATCGAAGAAATCAACCCAGAGGATTGGGTAGAGACAGTCTATAAACCAGAAATCTTGAACAACCCAGAGAAGCTCTACAAAAAGCCAGGCCATAACCCACTGGAATAGCAATAGACGGCTTCGACTTCTAATTCAAATTATGCATTGCTATTAGGGGTTGAGCCGCGATACGTGAAATTTTTTATCATATCGGACTCAAACTCATTGCAAACCTGGCTTTCAGCAGTTGCTCAAGAACAAAGCTGCTCGTATTGAATAGTTGCTTGTCACGCAGCTATTCAAGATGAACAGCTATAGTGCGACACGCCACCCGTGTTAAAAAACGCCTCAGGTCTTAGACGATAGTATTTATCTTCTACGTCTTGTGATTGCTCATCATATGGATAGCTAAGGACTTCTTGCAACTCTTTAACTAAACTATAGTCACCCTGCATGGCTTGTTGGTAGGCAGGGGCAATCAACCACTCTCGCCATGTGTATTTTGGGTTCGTCTGTTTCATCTTTGTCGATATCTCAGCCAAATTGCCGTCGTTAATGACGAGGTCGCGCCAGCTTTTTAGCCAAGATTGCCATTGTTCATCGAGTTGTGGTGAAGTTTTAACATAGAAGCTTTTTTTCAATGCTGAGATATCATCTGGTATGTGGGATAACTCGCGGAAGAAAATGGTGTAATCTACCTCTGAGTCAGTCATTAACTGCATTAATTTTTCAAATAGCTTTGGGTGATATTCAGTCAAGCTAAGTTTGTCCGCCCACATTTTTTGGATTTGTTTTTGCATGGCTTCTGAAAAGCCGCGACCTACTTGGTCGAATTGTTCTAACGCTTCAGCATCTTCTGTAAGTAGCAGTCTCACTGCTTTCCAAAACATGTAATAATTTGCTTCTGCTGCAATGGGCTGATTGAAGAATGAAAAGTGCTCGCCGCCACCAGTCCAAGGTTGAAACCAAGGGTCAAATTTTTCACAAAATCCAAAGGGTCCATAGTCTAGGGTAAAGCCTCCAGCAGCGCAGTTGTCACTGTTAAAATTACCCTGGCAATAACCAACACGTAGCCAATTAGCCACCAGTGAAGTGAGACGCTGGCGAAATAGCTTGGCCAACTCAACTAATTGATCGGCAAAACCAAGGCTTTGATTAATGTCGCTTTTGTACTCTCGCTCAATTAAGTGCGACACTATCATGCTCAACTCTTCTAATGCTTTTGGATGAGCATTGCTGCGAGTGCGGCGGGCAAATAACTCTAGCTGACCAACGCGCAAAAAGGAGGGTGCAACGCGAGTTGAAATGGCCACAGGATTGTCCACCAAAACATCAGGGTCAATAGAGTAGGAGTCTTGAGAATACCAAGACCGGGTAACGGTCTCAGATTTAGAAACATACAGTGTCAAAGAGCGCGATGTTGGCACCCCTAACGCGTGTATATAATCTTGCGCTAGAAACTCACGCACACTTGAGCGGAGGACAGCGCGCCCGTCGGCACCCCGGCAGTAAGGCGTTGGGCCGCCCCCTTTCAATTGCATTTCCCAGCGCTGTCCATTGATGATTCCTTCAAATACAGATATCGCTCGACCATCGCCATAACCATTACCTGTACCAAATGGACATTGTTGGGTATATTCGGTGCCATAAATTGACAGGGCATAACCCGTCGCCCATCCCATCTGACGCATCGGCTCATGGGCAGCAGAGAGATCCCCAGAAAATACACGGCGAAATTTTTCATTCAGCGCCAGTCCATCGCTCAAACCAAGTTCCTTAAAAAAAGTGCGGCTATGAGCTACATATTCTGGGTCTGCAAGCGGCGTGGGTGTCACAGGTACGAAATGACCAGAAAAAACCTGGCGGGCCCGGTGATCATCACCATCGACCGTGGCATTAGGATCGGCATTTAAGGTATCCATCAGAGAATAATCTGCCAATTGCACAAACTCATCAAAGGTTGTTACACAAGGCTCAGCAGAGGGTTTAGATGGATATGACATTGTTGCTAGCGCCGATATTGTCGGGAAGGATTCATGTTTAATTGAGAACTTTGCAGAGGCTAACATATTAAATGTGAAGCTTTCCAGACTAACCGACTTATTAGTGGGGGTGATTGAAGCAGACACCTTGAATTCCTTGGGTACCACCGGAGGAATCTGCTCATCTGAGCTTCAGCGCTACAAATAACCGAATAGCTGCCTGCCCAGCAAACAGTCAATGCTTTCATTTCGGTCGCCGCAAACCCTATCCAGCAAAGCTTTGATGCCTATATGATAAATTTTTACACGTATCTCGGAGTGCGATTCGTTTCTGCCCAAGTCAAGCCCCTCCACCAGGTTTGAAATAAAGCAGGGTCAGGGTGTTGAACCTTGATAACTCAACTTCTGTGTGGTGCGTCCCTTGGGGACAATTCCATCTCCCCTAGTGTTGGGGTAACAGCTTAGCCCTCAGGTGTGCGACTGACTCTCAAGCGTCTGAAGCAGGGCTAAAAGGCGGTCACTCGGAACCCGACTGAGAATCCTGTCAAGCAGAGCTGCATACGGCTAACGCCAGTGAATCCATGTCTGAACCATCGTCAACGACAACAAGCCCACGCGGGTTCACGGGCTTGCCCAAAAGGGAACGGATTCGAGACAGGCAGTTGCCGAACTGACCTGTTAGCACTCTCATACAATCCCGGTGGAAAGTGGGAGCCTACGTGCAGCGCAAAACGGCAGTTGGGAACGAAGTAACCCTTACCATGGCTCTCCTGATCACTGGATCAAGAGCAGGTAGTCAGCCACAAACCTGGTGAGGGAGGGATTGTCTCAGAAGCCAATGCCTTGGGGAAAGCCCGAGGATATGCAGACGGAGACACAACCATCAGGAAAGTCGCGTTGTCAGTCGCAATGCACACGTCATGAGCGAGTTAACGACTACGTATGGATGCAACGCCAGCTTCACCGCTGGTGTTGCAGTTGCTAAAACAAAGCCACTGAGCCATGAGTCAAGGCAGTTTGCCAGCAGCTCATGGTATGCATGACAAGCACCCGATGGTTGAGGAGCCGTGTGCCAGCAAACTGGCAAGCACGGTTTTGTAGCAGAGGGTAGGGCAGCGATGTCCTACTCGACTGCATCTCAACCCCAGATTCACCAGGACGCTTTATCATCGTCATATCCCTCACAATCTATCCCATGAACCGACGGAAATCGATTCCTGATCCCATTATTGTTCCGCTCCAGTCAATCGCGGGGCAGTTTGACTCTGCCCGATTGAGTAGAACCAGTCAACCTGCTGAGTTAAGGAAGTTGCGGATAGATGAGTTTTTGCAGGCGCGATCGCTGGCTCCAAAAAGTCAGAAAGCCTATCGGCAAGACTTACAGTACTTTCTGAATTGGACTGACAAGGGATGGGCGGAGATTACACCGCGTCAGATTGCTCAGTTCAAAGCCTATTTGATGCGAAAGGACTTAGAAACAGGGCGGCGATCGCTATCGGATGCGACGGTCAGAAGAATTTTGGGGACGCTGAAGAACTTCTGTGGGTGGATGGTGCGTTCTCGCTATGTGAGTATCAATCCGACGACGGAAGTGGATTTGCCGAAGCTAACGGAACCGGAGGCGCAGAATCTTAAGAATACAGAGGTAGAGCAGATTGTTGAAGCGGCGTTAGCCAGTTCATTACCGGAGCGGAATATTGCGTTGATTGCAGTGCTGCTGCATGGGCTGCGAGCTGAAGAGGTATCGGCATTGAATCTGGAGGATTATGACGAGCGACGGTTACGCATCCGGGAGGCGAAGGCAGATAGTAAGGGCTGGGTCCCGTTGACACCCCAGGGAAAGGAGGCGGTGGAGCGGTATCTCCAGTGGCGAGAACTGACGGGAGAAGTATTATCGCCAGAGCGTCCACTGTTTGTCTCCCATTCCCGGCGCAATCTTTGGCAACGGTTAGGGTATGACGGAATTCGTAAGGTGATGGATGCGATTTCAAAGCAGACGGGGATTGATTTTCATGCTCATCAGTTTCGCCATACGTTTGCGACGAATCTGGTGTTGAAGGGGATGAATCCTTATCATGTGATGACGTTGACTCGACATAAGTCGGTGCAAAACTTTCGACGCTATACCAAAGCGGCAGATCAACAGGCGGCAGAAAAGGCGTTTGATGAAGTGATGGGGATGAGGAATGCGATCGCGTCTGAAAAGGATGGATCAGAATCATTAACTTAATTATAAAGCCCTCGCAATCCCATCAATTGCCCAGAATAATAAATTTATGTGGTTACAAAAACTGGAAAAAGATTGCTGCAATTAGCGATACTACTCTGTGGAGGAAGAGCTTCAGTTCGGCAAAATTATCTGCTGCTATGGGGAATTCTCGTCTTGCTTAGAACTATCCAGCGCCAGCTGAGAATCCTCTAACACCGAGGGGCTTTTATCACGGTCAATCTCTGAAATAATTGCCTCTAATTCAATTTCCAACTGTTCTATGGAAGGTAAACTGTCTTTTAATTGCTTGGGCAACCTATGAGTTGATACACCTATTGGTGTATTGAGATTACGCAGTGCGTATTCGGCGGTTGTTTTACTTTTGGATTTACATAGGATTAGTCCAATAGTCGGTTGGTCATACGGATGACGGAGTAAATCGTCCACTGCGGACACATAGAAATTCATTTTGCCTGTAAATTCTGGCTCAAATTCGGTCATCTTCAAATCAATTACGATGTAGCAGCGCAGTTGGACATGATAGAAAAGCAAGTCTAGCCTGTAGTCTTTGCCATCTACCTGAATTGGATACTGACTGCCTAAGAAGGCAAACCCTACCCCTAGCTCTAATAAGAAATCCCGAATATGATCCACTAATGCCCGTTCAAGCTCTCGCTCCTGTGCGCCTTCCTTAAGAGTCAAAAAATCAAAGTTATAGGGATCTTTAATTAGATTTTGAGCTAAATCAGATTGAGGTTGAGGCAAAGTGTAAGCAAAATTAGTGACCGCTCCCCCCTGACGACGGTATAAATCAGATTCAATTTGCATGACCAAGACGTTTCGACTCCAGCCATTTTCAATCGTCTTTTGGGCGTACCAGAGACGTTCTTCGGCATTTTTAAGCTTCTCTAGAAGAGCGATATTATGGTACCAGGGAATTTCGCCAAGCGCCGCTTGGCTAATTTGATTTTCTGCGTATGATTGAGCGAACAACCGCATATATTTAAGGTTAGAGCGGGAAAAGCCATTCATATCTGGGAACTCATACTTCAAGTCCTTTGCTAACCGATCAATGATCTTCGATCCCCATTTCTCTGCTTGCTGGCGTTCCAAAATCTCCTTCCCAATTTGCCAATAGAGCAACAGAAGCTCCTGATTGACTGCTAATGCGGCTTTAACTTGAGCCTGACGGATACGCTGCTTTAGGTCATTGAAGAAAGAAACGTAATTATCGGGAGAAGAGAGAAAACCTGGCTTAGTCACGATTCGCACCAACAGTTAACAAAATCGTAATTGCTCAACTTAGAGGGAATAGGGATTCCAGGGGATTTAAGGCAGCCAGAATCGACTCAAAAGTAGAGAAACCTTGTCGCCTTCCCGTATTGACAATAGAACGCACCGCTGCAAACAGATCTCTGCCCCAATCAGAGCGGAACCCATTGGTGACCTTGCGAAAAATCACACTCCAGCGCAGTGCTTGTTCGCTGGCATTGTTTGTGGGCGGGATAGTAGTGTCATCTAAGAACAGAAATAAATTTCCCTGTAACTCTCGATAACGATTTTGGAGGCGAATCCCATCGGCTTGGGTGGGCGAGAGCGCCAGCACTGCTTTGAGGTCTCGATATAACCGACATCGATATTGATACCGAGTGGATTGTGCCAAGTCTAACCACCGTCTTTGCAGAACAAACGCCCGCAAAAGGAGCGTCTTCATCCTAGCTGAGAAAATGGCATCTCCGGCATCCATGCCATACTGACAATCCCTGAGTTGGTGCGCTAGACACACTTGCCATGATTCGGCGGGATGAGTCTTTTGGGCACTAAACAAATCTGACACCCACACTTGAGGACGATGGTCTGCCATCACTTCTGTAATCACATCACCGCCCCGCGAGGGTCGAATGATATGGAAACACACCTGCTCATTCTGAAACACCCATTCCCATTGGTTCTTGCCATTCACCCGCGCACTGGTCTCATCGCTCCCCACTAGTCTGGCACTTCTGAGGGCAGCAAGAATCCCATCCACCTCGGTTTGCAGTTGACCTTTGACTCGCAATAGTAAGTTGGCGATGGCTCCTTCCGACATCTCTAATCCAAACACGTCACACAGCATCTGCTGCATTCGCCCATAGCTAATCCCGTGGCTGTAGCGCATCGTCGTCACTAATGCGGCAATCCGATTGCCAAACGGGCTACCTGGCTCCATGCCGACTGGGACTGCCCCAAGTTGCGCCGCTCCACATTGGGGACAATCACACCCATAGCGTTCTACTCTTGTCACGATTGGCGCAATTGGTGGAATCTCAATCTTGTCATACCGTTCCATTAACTGTTGGTCAGACCTGGCTATCTCTGCCCCACAGTCTGAACAGCTTTTTACAGTGGACTCAAGGATTTGGTCTGGATCCTCACTTAATCCACGACCACCGCCTTCTCGTCCCAGGCTGCCTACTCGCGTCTGCTTACCTTCTTTCGCTTCGCTCTTGACCTCGGCTTTGAAGCCTTTTGCCGGCGGCAAGCTGGAATTCTTTGAGGTTTTCTTCGGTCGCTTTTTCTGTAACTTTTGCAGTGCTTCCCACAGCCTTAGAATCAAGGCATCTTTTGCCTCATCCGTCAGTTGCTTTAAGTCGGGAAGTTCTGTCATACCGTCACTTTATCCGCTTTTGAGATTTTGTCAATTTACCCCAGTTGAGCAATTACACAAAATCATCGCTCCAAACGGCAGCTGTTTTAGTATGATTCATCTAAGGATTAATCAACTGCGTTTCGGGCACTCTACTACATAAACTTTGAAAATTAACTTACGGATCACCCAGTGGCAAAAGTAATTACGACCTTTAACCAGGCTGGTGGCGTCGGCAAAACAAGCCTAACAATGAACTTAGGGTATCAGTTAGGGCAACGGAAAAACCAGAAAGTCCTCCTAATTGATATGGACCCACAAGCTAGTCTCACAATCTTTATGGGATTAGATCCAACAGAACAAGAAGTAACTGTAAAAGATGCAATTCTTGACAAGAAGAACCTGCCAATCCATAGCGAAATACATGGCATGGATTTAGTTCCGTCCAATATTCTGCTAAGTGCGGCGGAGATGCAGTTATCTTCCGTACTTCGACGTGAGCTGCGGCTTAAACAGGCAATCGATAAAATAACAGAGCAATATGATTTTATTCTGATTGATTCGCCGCCAAGCTTAGGAATGCTCAGCACTTTAAGCTTGGTTGCAGCTAATTATGTTTTGGTTCCGAGCCAAACTCAATTCAAAAGCATTCAAGGCACAAATTTAGTTCTTCAGACGATCGCCGACGTTAGGGATGCGATCGATCACAAACTCGAACTTGCTGGGGTTGTACCAACTATCTATGCGAAAGGAACATTGCAGGATCGAGAAGCCCTCAGTGTGCTTGAAAATCAGCTTTCAGCGATTACTAAAGTTTATCCACCGCTTCCACGTTCTACTGCTTTCCCAGATGCATCTCAAGAGCGATTACCATTAGCAGTATTTAGCCCTAAACATCCAGCAATTAGCATTCTCAATCAAATAGTGAAAGATTTGGAGAAGTTACCTTGAGCGTAAAGCGGCAAAGAACCCAATATTCAGCTTTAAGTGGAGTCAATGCATTTCTAAGCAGTGGAGGCAAGAAAGAGGATGATGATAAGGCAGGCAACACCACCTCTATTGAAAACATCCGACTTCCTCATCGACAGCCACGCCGATATTTTGACCCTGCCAAGATGGAGCAGCTTACCCAGTCAGTGAAGGAGCATGGCATTCTGGAACCTCTCTTGGTAAGGGGATTACCGGATGGCGAGTATGAACTAGTAGCTGGAGAGCGGCGCTATCGTGCGGCGAAAGAAGCTGGACTTGAAGAAGTTCCAATTTCTGTTCGAGAGCTAGACGATGAACAAGCGTTACAAATTGCTCTGATTGAGAACCTCCAGCGCGAAGACCTTAACCCAGTTGAGGAAACTGAAGGCATTCTTGACTTGTTAGCAATTACACTACAGACTTCCAGAGAGGAAATCATCAGTACTTTAAATATTTCAGCACACGCAAAACGTAGAGGGGAAGAAGTTGCGGATAACGTTATCCGCAAAAACTTAGACGAAATAGAAAAGGTATTCACCCTTGTAGGAACACTAAGTCCTGAAAGTTTTAGAACTAATCGCTTACCCCTTCTAAATCTGCCTGAAGAAGTCTTAGATGCTCTCAGAATGGGGCAACTAGAATATACAAAAGCCAGGGCTATCGCCAAACTCAAAGACTCTGACCAACGCCAGAAGCTTCTCGAGAAGGCTATCGTTGAAGAGCTTTCCCTGACTAAGATCAAAGAGGAAATAAAACCAAAATATCTTTCCAAAGCAGAACCACTCAGTTTCAATCGTCGTATTTCCAAGATTGAGCAGGCTATCCGCCGTAAGGGATTGCTAGAAAATCCAGAAAAATGCGAAGAGATTAATAGGCTGTTAAAAAGCTTGGAAAGCTTAATTAAAGAATAGGAAGAATACCTTCAGTATTAATTTCATCAGCGTAAAAATCTAGATTTCCTAATTCTTTTGTAGAAAGGGGCATTGGCTTCACTATCTTTACACCTACATCTGGCCATCAAAATCTCCAAGCAATGCCTTGATTTGCATACAATGCTTTGGTTGAATTGTTCGTTGACCTTTTAACCAGCGAGTAACCAAGGATCGGTCTACTTGCAAAGCATCTGCTAATTGAGCCTTGGTCATGCCCTTCACATCCAGCGCAGCCTGAATTGTTTCACCCGTTAGCAGGGGCGATTGAACAGGCAAACGTGCAGGCTTCAGGGTGGCAGGCACATGACTACCAAGCTTCTCCTGAATTTTTACAGAAGGTTTGATAATCACGATCGCTTTGAGCCAGGTTGTCAACCAATTGCGAGGACGATAGCCAGAATCTAAATCATCACTCAATGACCAGGCGGGTCTGATACTCTCCGGATAAGTCGCTTGATCAAAATTGATATCCCACCCCAATTCTTTGAGGGTCAACAAAGCGCTATCCCACTGGGTGATCAATTTAATTCGGCGCAACCGATCTTCTTGAACACTCTCCAGAAGATCCTTCGGCTCCAACCGCTCTAGCAGTGTTCGCACCTCATAACGCCCATCGTCTCGAATCCGACTCATGATAGTGAGGAAGATCGCAAGCTTTGAAGCTAATCGTTGGCGGTAAGGGTTGATCTGAAGCGTACTCTTTGCCAAATAGCCATATTGGAAGAGAGCTTCTTTAGAGCTGCTATCGCTGGCATTCAAGAACTTTTCGGTCCAAACGCCGGGGCGCACCTTAATGTACAGTTCATCTGGCTCACCCGCTTCGTAGGTCGGAGAATCGGGTTGATTAATGTCCATTGTTAGTGCTAGCTGCCCCGCATATCCCAACCCCTCCAAAGTCCACATTGCACCTCGCTCAACGTTGTAACGTTTTGCGCCAATGTTGATATTACTCACAAGCACAGAGAGACTGCAAACTAACTCTACTAGATGCCCAATCTTCTTGAGTTTTTGTGCGATCGTAATGTCAGTGCGCTTGTCCCATCCAAAGAGCCGAATTAGATTAGTACCCTTGAGTCGAATCTGCTCTGCCCAAGGCTCTTCTGAATCAGTTGCGTAAGAGGAGAAAATCAAGAAGACATACGCTGCCTCAGGACCAAACTGCTGGATAATTTCCCACGCCGCCTTACCTGGCACCAGTTCAATTTGCTGATTTGAGGGACTCTGACGTACAATTTGGTGCTGGATAAAGCCTTCTCCTACCAGTTTTTTCCAGTAGGGATGCTCCCCATCTTCCCATTGAGAATTAATCAGCGCCTGTGCACCTGTGAGAATTGGGTAGCCAGTTGCCACTCGTTCAACTTCTGTATCCTGAAATAAAGGCTCATGCGCGGTAGCAGCATCAACGGACTTAACACCCAGCAGTTTATCGATTTCAGCAGCACTATGCCCCGACAGATCTAGATGTCTTAACCACTGACTAGCAGTGTGAAAAGCACAAGCACTCGTCACTAATAACTCGCGCCACTCATCACTATCCGTCAAATCGACTCCTGACTCTAAAGACAACATACCTATGACAGAGCAATCAGATGGCATCAGCCCCTCTTGCTGCCATTGGTCAAGCCGCAGCAAGATCCAAGTTGCTGTCTGACCCCAAAACTTATCAGTCTTCAATACTGAGCGAAATCGACGTTCAAGCCGCATCATAGTTCGCTTTTGAAGGGCACCAATCTTCTCAGTCTCGTCGTAGAGATTAATCATATCAGCATCACCCTTAAGCCGGGCGTGCGTCAGATGTAATCTGAACTGATTGATTCCAGTTGCAACATTGACCAGAACCAGATTCAGAAACGCCTTGTCCGCCTTTAACTTTGCAGCATAAGACATCATCCGATTATGATCTAGAGAATCTGACGTGACATCAGAGGAGAGTGGGTCAGTCAGGATTGAAGGTGAGTCTAAAGCAAGGTCATTAAGCTGAGTCACGGGCACTATGCAAAGCCTATTAATACCGACATAGTATAGCGTTGAGAGTAGAAAATCCAAAATCCAGCAGACTATACTGTCAACAACAGAGAAACCATCACAGACCAGCATCACATACTAAAAAACATCAGTGTCCTTCAGGCGTAGGGATACGACGATTACGTCTCTAGCTTCTTTTTGCCATAAAAGACTAGAATCACGCAACTTTAACTCTAGAATCTATCAACATACCTTGACTTGTTGTCGATAGGTCAAGGTATGTTGATAGGCAGTTTATACTGAAATCTCTTAACAGTAGCGATCCTACTAGTTGCTCTGGAAAACCACTAGAGTCAAGTAAAATCTGCTAAAAGTTTAGAAGATTTAACAATTGCCAAAATTGACACGGCTTCTAGAATTTAGCTACATTGCCGATCCTATTACTAAATGCATTTCTCTATTACGGTCAACAGTCCGCGTTGACAGAATTGCCTAATGCACTAGTTTCGAGTAACAAAAGCCTTATATTTAAGTAGCGGATTGACAAATTGACGGCAGACTCTAGAATCCAGCAACATATAGTCAATTATCCAAAAATTGCCAAAAATTGCCAGGTTGCCTAGTATCTTGAAACCTTATCAGTATTGAGAACAACCGTTTGTTTACACACGGCTGAGCCGACCTAAAATTAGGTTTTCAGCCCTCAAAAAGGGTAAATCAACTTGTCTCCAAATCAATATCTCAATTTTTTGACAATCGACGAGTTGCTTAACACGCCACTTTCCTCTACTCTTCTCCATACCTTACGTTAATCCCATCCAGCCTATTTCTCTCGCAGCCGTTTATCCAGCAAGGTATAGCGTTGACGATCTTTGACCTGCCGGACTGCCAGAGCGATCGCCTTCTGCGGACCTACTACAATTGCTAACTTTTTGGCACGGGTTAACCCGGTATAAATCAGATTACGCGACAGCATCAGATAGTGCTGCATGTAAATGGGCAGAATTACCACCGGATACTCGCTGCCCTGGCTCTTGTGGATTGTCACTGCCCACGCCAGGCTTATTTCGTTCAGATCCGCGTAGTCGTAGCTGACGGATCGCTCTCCAAACTGCACCACCACTTCTTGTTCTTCCACATCCACCGCTGCAATCATGCCCAGGTCGCCATTGAACACTTCCCGGTTGTAGTCATTGACCTTTTGAATCACGCGATCGCCCACCCGTAGAGTCATTCCTCCCCGGATAATCTCAGCTTTGTTAGGGCAGGGTGGATTGACTAACTGTTGCAAAACCATATTGAGATTGCGAGTGCCCACCTCTCCCCGCGTCATTGGACAAAGCACCTGCACATCGCTGGCTGGATCAAAGCCCTGCTTGGGAATCAAGTCGCCCATCAACTCTCGAATTGCCTGGACTCCATGTTCTGGCTCTGAGGCACCCAGCCACAGACAATCTGACTGAGGCGCATTCGAGACTGGCTCCAACTGCGGGAACTGTCCCTCATTAATCCGGTGAGCATTGCGAACGATCTGGCTAGCTTGCGCTTGCCGAAACACCTGAGTCAACCGCACCACCGGAACCTGTCCAGAGGTGATCAAATCCTGCAACACCGATCCCGGTCCCACACTGGGCAATTGATCCGTGTCTCCCACCAGTAACAGTTGGGCATCGGAGGAGACGGCTTTCATCAAGGAGTTCGCCAGAAATAGATCCAGCATCGAGGCTTCATCCACCACGATCGCCTCAGCCGGGATGGGATTGTCTACATCGCGCTTAAACTTCATCGTTTTGGGGTCAAACTCTAGCAGCCTATGCACCGTTTTCGCTTCCTGTCCGGTCATCTCGCTCAGCCGCTGGGCTGCCCGTCCAGTGGGCGATGCCAGGGCAATTGACTTCCCCATTGCTTTCCACAATGCCACGATCGTCCGCGTGGTAAATGTCTTACCGCAACCGGGTCCGCCTGTGAGAATTAGCACTCGCTGGCTTGCTGCCATCTCGACCGCATGGCGCTGCTGTTCCGAAAGCGGCGTACCCGTTTTTTCAATAAACCGCTCAATCCACTGTTGGACACGGGTTGCATCGACCTGAAGCGGCTGTCTCAAAATCTGGTGCAACCGTTCGGCTAGCTTGTATTCGGCTGCAAAAAAGGGTGGCGCATAGTAGCCAAATTGCTCCAGTCCACTGATCGGCGTTTCAGTTTTGACCAATTCCCGCTCTTGCACCATCAAGTGAATTAAAAACTCTACAGAGTCAGGATTGGGATGGTGCTCCTCAATGTCCAATCGCTTCACCACTTGCCCAATCAACTCATCGTGGGGCAGAAAGCAGTGTCCATCTTCAGAGGCTTCCCCCAGCACATGCAGAATCCCCGCGCGGTACCGAAACTGGGAGCTGGGAGCAATGCCAAGATTTCGAGCGATCGCGTCGGCAGTCACAAACCCAATGCCGTAGACATCGGTTGCCAGTTGATAGGGATTGTGGGTGACAGTGGCGATCGATTCATCCCCATACTGCTTGTAGATCTTGACCGCGTAGGTGGTGGAAACGCCGTGACTTTTCAAAAACAGCATCACGTCTTTGATTGCCTTTTGCGTCACCCAGGCGGTTTGAATCAGCTTCACCCGCTTGTGGGCGATACCGGGAACCTCCACCAGGCGCTCAATCTGGTTCTCAATGATGTCCAGCGTTTCCAGCCCAAAGTGAGCAACGATGCGTTTCGCGGTGACGTATCCCACGCCTTTGATCAAGCCGCTGCCCAGGTACTTCTCAATGCCCGTGATAGTGGCGGGTTTGGTTTCCCGGTACTGCGTCACCTGAAACTGGGCACCGAACTTGGGATGGTCTTTCCAAATGCCTTGCAGTTGCAGGGTTTGTCCTGCCTGGATGGTGGCAAAGCTGCCTGTAATGGTAATGAGTTCGCTGGTGCGGGGTGCTTTCAGACGAGCGACGGTGTAGCCCGATTCTTCCGAGTGGTAGGTGAGCCGTTCGACCACGCCTTGCAGGGACTCCACGGGAGGAGCCTGATGGGTTCCTGGTTGTTGGCGTTGCTCATTCAACTCTCTTTCTCTGATTACTCAGGACAAACGTATTATAAGATAGCCGATTTGAAGATGATGCCGAAAAAATCCTTTGAAGATAAATATCCCAACATTGCTCGATGGGTCTACGAACATCAGGGCATTATTGAAATTGGTAATGACCCAGATGGACCATTAACGTCGTTTGTTCGGGCGATCTATATGGGTGGAATGCCCTGGGAAGGTGAGGATGAATACGAATCGCTGGACGATGCACTGCTGGATTTGGAAGTAAACATCCAAGCGTATTTGAAAGAACTCTACGGAGAATAATGCGGGGTGATCGCACTCTAATGGATTATCCACACTATTGAATTCGATTGATGACAGAAGCATTGTTGATAGAGAAAATTCTAATGTAATACCTCGTATTGAGATTGCATCACATTCCATTGTTTAGTTCAGACTGTGCAAAAGCATGGTGCCTGATCCCTCTTAGATGTATTCTCCATATATCGAAAGTTGCGCTACGACAAAAGCATTGTCGATATAGACATTTCGATTTCAATGTCGCACAATTTGATTTCATCACGATGCATTACTTTGGGATCGGCTGCGGGAGAGTGTGCGATCGCAGCCAGCTATTGTGAGTTTAGATAGACATGGTGAGCAATACTGTGAAACCCGTAAGCCCTTCCAAAGGGGGCGTGATTAGCAATCTCTCTAGAAATTTGATCAAACTCACTCAACAATGAGTCAATTTTTGAGAAAAGCTCACCAGGTAAGTTTTCTGGTTTGACGAATTTTTCTAGGACATTGACAGCTTCATCAGAGTAGAGAAATAATCCAGTCCATATATATTGCTGATTTGCCTGCAAATACACGAGACTTAGGATAAATTCCCCTTTCCAGAAAGAGTCACTGGGATAGATAAGAAAATCATTGAGATAAGGAAGTAAATGTTCTTGAATAACAGTTGGAATGGAAGCAATATTATTAGGTTTTGCAATTTCAAAGAATCGATGAGGTTCATAATCCCATATAAGGTCTATTGCGGTCATCAATGTTAATCGGTTCTGTTTAGAACTATTCGAGCGGAATGGAATCTCTGTAATTTGTTTAACTAAGGAATAGCATCGGCGCTCTACTCCAATAATAAAAATTGCGAACGTGACAAGTACCAAAGGATACAGGCGAACCTCTGGTATACCTGGAGTAAAGCCTGTGCTAAGCGGTCGAGTCTCTTGTGCCAAAACTCCAATAGCATCTACAATCTCTCTATGAAACTGTCCTTGTCGGTCTCCTTTAATCAAAGCTAGGATAATTCGGATTAATCGTTCACTTATAGCTCCAAGGTGGTTGAGATATTCTAAGCAAATTGTTTGGTCATGTGATTTAATCGTCCACCCATAATGAGAAACTGGATTAATTATTTGATCATGTAGTGTCCTTGCTTCTTGAATTAACAGTTCTTCTATGTCTTGGTGGTAACGATCAGGGTCTTTTAGTGCCCGACGCAATTCAGTAAGAATAGTGTTCAGGTTATTGCTACTGAAAACAACAGGTTGTGCTGCTGGTCCACAAATGTTGTTCAAAATTTCTTGAGAATGGATGTGGCGGTTAACAATATCAGGATGAGGTGCCAAACGATCCCGCAGTGTAGATCCTGACCAAACCTCAAAGCTCATCCCCTTATCCAAAAATTGTTGAGTCTGCTGAATAATTTCATTTTGCTGTTGAGTGGTATCAAGGTCACAGGCAACAAAGAGAATGAACTTTCTAACTCCCTGTCTGTACCAGCAATCAAAATGTGTTAGAAATTCACTGGCTGCATTAGCAATATCTTTTTGTGTAAAGGTTTGATAGCACTTGCATTGCCCTACAGCATAGGGCTGGTTATTCTGGTTTCTAGCCAGAATGTCAATTCCGTATTGCTTTTGTCCCGACACACCATAAACTTCAGCACTGCTGATACCTACTTCCTGACTCAAAAGCTCACGGCATATTGGTTGGAATTCCTTAATTGGGTCCATCTCCCAGAAAGCAGGAGCTAGACTTAGTTTGAGGCGAGGTCGCATAGATTTAATTGGAATGAAAATAACTTTAATTCTATATTCTCTCAATATCTCATTTTGTAGTGCGATTGCAGAGGGAACATAAGGGTACGATTACCCTTACCCCTTCACCAAACTCTCGATCTTCAGCGTGCCAAACTTCGGCGACCAAAAGCCATCGTGTCCTTCAAAGTACGCTACCTCCCTACATTTTCCTCGTCGATGTTCCAGCAGCGAACAGCGCAGCATCACCTTCTCCTTACTCTCCTTCGTGGTGCGATACCGTTCCAGCAACGCACCACACACTGGACAAGGAACATCCGTAAACGCCTCTGGATCAGGAATGCGCTGAGCATAGGGCACCTCATACCGTTTCCCCTTCGGATTCCAGAACATCACCGTGCCACAGCCAACCGCTTCACACTTGAGAAAATGATTTGCCTTCAGCTTCTTGGATTTGGAGGGAACTTTGCTCATCGCCTCCCCACACTTGAGACAGGCGTTTTTAGTCACGCTTGCCTGCGGCTTTGACTGGGTTGAGCTTGGCGATCGCGCAGCGGCTCCTCTAGAGCATAGCGTAGCAGTGGGTTTAGCGCATCGCGCGACCGTAGAGTTCCCGCTTTGAATCGCATTTGATTTCAGCAGTTCACCCGCCTTCTCCAATGCAGGTGCAAAATAGGTGCGGTGCCAATCGGTCAGGTATCCCTGCCAATCCTGCTTTCCCTGGGCGATTGTATCCAATGCTGACTCCATTTGTGCTGTAAACTCTGGCTGAATTAACTCCGGCAGTAACTTCTCCAACGCCTCATCTAATGCCATCCCTAACGATGTGGGTTGCAGTTTTCCCTTCTCCACCTGCACATACTCGCGCTCCTTCAGTGTCTTGATCGTGGGCGCATAGGTACTGGGTCGCCCAATGCCTTTGCGTTCCATCAACTGCACCAGTTTAGGTTCTGTGTAGCGCGGTGGTGGTTGGGTTTGCTTCTTTTCTGAGTCTGCCTGCTTTAGCGTCAACGGCTGTCCCTGCTGCAATACGGGCAGCCAGGTATCAGCACTCAAATTATTCCAATAGCGGGTATAGCCGGGAAACTCAACCACCTGCCCTTTCGCTTCCCAATGCACTGAACCAGATTGTGTTACGACTCGTGTTTTTCGCAACCGCACAGGGCAACATTGAGACGCGACGGCTCGATTCCAAATCAACTCATACAGCTTCACTTCATCTACACTGGCTTGTAGTTGGGCAGGCATTTGATTCACATCCGTGGGACGAATCGCTTCGTGCGCTTCCTGTGCTCCTTTGACTGCCCGATGCCGTGTTGTTTTGCTGGGCACATTCGTTGGGTCATGCTGCTCCAGGTATTGCCGCACGGCTGCACAAAATGGCTCGGCTAACATCACTGAATCCGTTCGCATGTAGGTAATGTGACCCGCTTCATAGAGCGACTGTGCCACCTTCATCGTTTTATCAGGACTGAAGCGCAGTTTCGCGCCTGCTGACTGTTGCAACGAGGAGGTGATGAAAGGCGGCGGCGGCGATTGATGCGCGACTTTACCTTCGACTGTGACCACTTGATGCGGCGTAGAACGAGCGATCGCCGCCAATCGATCTGCCTCTGCCTGACTGGTTGCCTTATCGGATTCCTGGCTTTCCTTGCCTTCTGCCGCATCATCGGGTTGTTCAGTTGCCTCTGCCGAGTTTGTCCCAGGATTGGCATTCAGTTTGGCACGATAAAACGCCTTAAACCCTTCCCCATACTCCACCCAAACGCTCCAGTAATCTTGGGGTTTGAACGCTTGAATTTCCCTTTCTCGAATACACAACAAATGCAGCGTTGCACTCTGCACCCGCCCCATTGACTTCGCGCCAATGTTGAGCCGCCAGACCACATGCTTGCTGCCCTTGTAGCCCACCAGCTTATCGAGACAATCTCGTGCCCGTCCAGCGGCAATCAGTGATTGATTCAACGATCGCGGTTGGGAGATCGCGGCTCTAACCGCTTGGGGTGTAATTTCGCTGTAGACTACTCGACGCGGATTTTTGAGTCGCAATTCCTGTTGCAAATGCCAGCCAATCGTTTCACCTTCGCGATCAGGGTCAGTGGCGATATAAACTACGTCAGCCTGCTTCACCCCTTGCCGCAGGTCTGACAGCACCTTCTTGCTTCTGGCATCTCTCGGTTCATAGCGACACTCAATACGCTGATCGAGCAGGTCAAATCCCAACGAATCTTCACCGTCATTTGCCAGTTCTCGCACATGCCCCATGCTGGCTTTGACGATCCAACCAGGACCAAGAATCTGACTCAACTTCTGGGATTTGCCCGGACTTTCGATCAACAGTAGGTTTACCATCAGCGCACCACAGCAGCATCAGTTTGATGGTACAAGTAAACTATATAAATCGCATCCGTGCAGTCGCTCTGCTTTCTAAAATGGATCAATATTTCTGTAATCAACTCGAATGTAACCTGAAGACGCGATCGCGCTAAAGCCTTCGGCACTCCAGAAACTCGCGACGTTGCTTGCTTCTCGCAGGGAATAGGCGTTCGCACGATTCAGCCGTGACATTCAAACGACGACAGTTTTATTGTCCGCATAAAACCCCTTGCCCGCACTTTTCCATCTCCCCTTGCCCATGCCCGTAGAGAGCACATTCGCAAGCGAAACCTTTGCCCGTTGAAAGGTTTGATCGGATACCTTGCCATACATCTGTTCAAGCAAATCATTGAGATGTAGTGGCTTGTTGGCATCCTCTAAAATTTGGGCAACAGCATCGGTGAATGTGGTCTCTTTAAATTCAGTCTTGAGAAACTGCCGCAGATCAGACGATGAGGTCGATTGACTCGGTTTACCTGTTAATTTTGGCGAGGGCTTTGTCTGCTTTGCTTTAGTAGTGGTTTTACTAGCAGTAGCCGACTTCGAGGCAGGTTTTGTCTTGAGGTTGTCGTCCTGCTCTTGCCCATTAATTTGCGGTTCAACTGCAGAGGAGCGGTCTGAAGGAGTCGTAATCAGTAAAGCCTCAGAGTCATAGGTCGTCGGTGTTGCGACTTCTGTCGTTACATCAGAAGTCAGAGTGAGCAATCCCAGGTCAATTGCCTCCGATAGCAGCGTCTCAACCCCTTGAAGCTGAACGGTCTTTTGCTGTGCCTGCTCATTTATCCACTTGAGTTCTTGACTCAAATGCTCCTTCACCTTTTGTAACGACGTGACCAACGCGATCGCCTCATCTTGAGGCAAAGTTTGTAGATAAGAGGGTGAAGTCGCCACAGCTAATCCCTTTGGGCATTGATTTTGCTTTGATTCTACGCTTCATTGATGGAATGGTAGAGCCGCCAATGATTTTGTTACATTTCTCAATACTAAAAGATGATGTCGCGATTCGTTTTATCTATTGTGGTTTCCCCGGTTCATGACTTCTGGGATCAGATTGCTCCTCTAACCAGAGGTTCCATTGTGCCAATTCCATGTCATCTAGAAGTGTCTGACTGCATTTGCCAAACAGGTGCGATAGGCGATCGCCCACCTGTTCTCGCGTCAATTCTAATCGCTGAATATGCACCGATATAGCCGCGAGTACCCCTGACAAGTCACGCGCCGAGTCATCTAACTCCAAAGCCTCGATTAATGGTAGACTCATGCGCTCCACCTGCAACACACCCGGATTGATTGCAGACCACGCCAAGGCTTCCGCCATCAAAATTGGATCACCCGACTCCAAAAAATGCTGCATTCGAGCGATAGGTGCTGCCTGCTTTGCTTCGAGATGGATCTGATCCACCTGTTGATGAGCAGACTGAGAGGCTTCTTTACCCACATCAAACCAAGTTTGCAGATTAAATAGGGGTGGCTGGAGTGGCTGGGTATCGCAATTGCCATTATCAGAAGTATCCAGTGCCTTATCAAGGTCGCTGGAAGACCGAGATAGTGAAGCGTTACTCCCTATGGCTGACTGATTTTCCTCCCTGAGATTGCTCAAATCCCTGTCAGGTAAGGCATTACTGGCATCTTCTACTAATAAGCTTGGGGGACTTAGCCAGTTAGATGCGTTAAGGACGCAATCTAACTGGCTACCCGTGTTTGAATCTGGGGGGTTTGGGGGGTTTTCCACAGGTGACTTAAATCTATCTGCTACATCCTGATTTGAGTCTATGCAAAAGTAACTAGGATGCCAGAGGCCACGGTGCACATAAAGTGATGCTCCGCCAACGCCAAATTTTAATAACGCTTGAAAGCGGGCGGTGGCTCTGACGGGCAAACTGTTTTTTTCAAGTAAGTCAGCGATTGCCCGTCTAATGCGGTCTCTAGTTGCAGCAGACTGGCGCTGATTCCACGATGGAGATTGATCAATGGCAGCAGTCAGGTCTGGATCTGGAGGCTCTAGTTTGGTTTTTTTACTCTGATCGCCAAAGTGAAAGTAGTGGCTATTTTCAATACACCGTGCCCATTCTTCTCCTCTATGCTCAATTTCATGTTGATGTTGACACCACTCGCTATAGCCGGGTAATGATCGAGCTATCTCAACAATTTCACTTACCAAGGCTTCTCCTTTTAATGGCTCTCCACCGGACAGAATGTGGTGAAAGATATAGGCACGCATAGTTATACGTCCGAGCAACCGATTGGTTTGCCCACTCCCTGTCCAACCCAACTCAATCTCAGCATTCAAGTCGTTAACAAACTTCTCCGCTTTCCCTGAGATGCCGAAGTGCTTCCGCTTTGCCTGCTTAAGAATTTGTTTAAGCGTTTTATTATCGATGTCATTCTGCTGTTGAGCAAGCTTCCATTGCGTGACGAAGGTGTGAGAGTCGCTCCAAATTGGTTGAAACGCTTGGTCGAGTAGATAAGAACCGATTTGCAGTGGTAGCCGATGGGCATTGAACAGACTAGGGGTGCTGTCTGTTGAATAGGGCTTTGGATTCGGGAAGATTTCGAGTTGTCCGGGTTGGAGTTTGAACCCCGCATTTTCCAATAGACAGGCAAGGGCGATCGCTAACTGCCAAGAGCTTTGCGTTTGCTGGAATGGGAAGTAGAGATGCAAACCGCTGCTGTAGCTGGAGGTGCAGGTGATGTGACGAACAAGCCCAAGGGGTTCAAGTGCAGCAGCAATGCGGGAGATGGCAAACGGATCGTGTTTAGGATGATAGGTGCTGTTAGTATCAATGTCGAGGAGACAGTAATTTGTTTCTGCGCCAAAGCGGACACCGTAAAGATAGGCACCTTGATAAACTAAGCGATCGCTCAACGGATGACGGCTTTCGGTCTTCCATGCCGTCGCTTCACCAGAATTTGGATAGGGTGCAAAGATATAGTCAAAGCGGTGAGGAAATAAGGATAGAAATGGATCGTTCCACTCACATACGCTTTTAAAGCGGGTTACACTCGTCTGCCTCATGCTTGTTTTAGCTTTTTGCTATTTCTAATTACCCTCGATTACCTGAGGTATATGGCAAATGGTTTTTCACAGCGTTTCTGTAAAAAACACCAGTTATGGCTGCTGACACCTACAAACTCACAGGGTTTACATCTTGGACATTTGTTCTCAATTATTAAACAGTCTGTTTTTGTTCATTGCTGGTTAAGTCAATTGGGACTGCTGAGCCTACCTTAGACTTGTCAATAGCCGCTAAAAGTGCTTGGCTATCTTATTCCTGAGATCTCGTTGTTCACTGATTCTAGGCACTAAAATTTAACAATAATTTTTTTCGTAGCGCCATTCTAGAGAGGTAGCAACCGTCTAAATGACTTTGTTTCGTGATTCTAGAGAGCTTGTCAATCTTGTCAATCTGAATTGTTGCGCTAATTTAGTCGTGGTTGTGTTTATAGAATTTGGGATTGGCTGTCTCTTCATAAATGCTCTACTAAGCTAATCGTCGTTTAAGTTAAGTTGCAGTTTTAAGAACTTTAGAAAGCCTCACGAATAAGGGGCCTGTGAGAGTTAAGAAAATAGTCAGGTAATTGCAGGAAGCGGATCTTGCCCGTGAACGATATGCTCAGACTATGAGAATTGCCGAATTTACTTTTAACTTCCATAAGTCCTTGTTTCTGCAATTTGAATGCATATCAGCTTAATCAGCGCTTCAAGCCCCTTAAACCTCTCCAGACTTGGTATTAAACGAGTTTTGAGAAAAGAAATGCGAGGTGGGGATGAATGGAGTTATCACCAAGCAGACAACTCGCAGACTCTCAAACCCTATCTAGATTGGTGCGGAAAGTAGTCCTTGATTCCGTCTTCGTGCAATCGCTTTATGCTGGTATGCCCAGCGGGATCAAAGCCTGCCACAGAAGAAAGCTTCGAGTAACCGCAACAGTCAGAGTTGGGTGCCCAGTTGATTAAGCTTGATGATCAGGGAGGGGGAGACGATTGCTCGCTTTGCCGCGATCGCCATCGGCACACCCCAACGCGCCTGTTGTAGAAAGTTTCGCACTTTGCCAAACAGCGGATCATCAGCTTTGGCAAACTTGCGATCAATCGCCACCTGAATGCCTGCCTCCACGCAATCGAGATCGATCGCCTCATGGGTCAAAGCTGCACGACTCGTCGAGGTTGTCAGCGGTTGAGTCGGATTGTAAATCGGAGCACGGTTGGACAGTTGAATGACGCTGTAGTCTGGCTTGCCGTTTGCCGCAATAACATTGAACACATAGGTCTGTTGAGCATTCGTCTTGACGATCAGATTGGTGACAGAAGTTGTCGTTGCCCCTGAAAACCGGAGCGGTTGAATTTGCCGAAGGTAGATTGTGCTGGCACTGCCTTGTTCAAGCGGTACATCCGTACTGTAGACCAGTCGAGAGGGATCTGCCAGAGCAATACTCGTAATCCGCTGATTCAGGAGCGAAAAGTCGATCGCTGTAATCCGCCCAGACCAGACTTTTACTGTCAGCTTTGGAGTACGCGGCGAAACCTGGATGATGTCACTGGCTGTAGCGGAAATCGCCTGAGCCACCGATTGAATTGACAGATTGGGTGGTAGATTGACTGGGCTGATCGGCAATGTTCCAATTGTAAATACTACTGCTAATGAGTGAAATTTCATGCTTTTCTCCTATCCGCTAACGCTGAATTTCAAAGAAGGTATTGAACACCACTGAGACCAATTGCCCCTGCTTCACGACCATCAACTTAGGGCGGGAGTATTGCTCATCGGTGATGGTGTCAGCCCGCTTTCGCAGACGATCGGCTGTCACGCCAAAGAATCCTTCTAGAGATGCACCGAAAATGTTGGGCTTGCGGCGCTTACGTCTAAAGGTTTGTCCATTGCTAAAGGGTGCATCGAAGTTAGAGAAGCTTTCTTCATCCGGTTGGTTGAGCAATTCTCCAACTTTACCGAGGGCAGTCAATCCACCCACTAGCAAGTCCTGTCCAGCTACAATACCAGACCCATCCCCAAATACCTGAGCAATCAGCGGTTGGTTATTTGCACCTCGAATCAGTAAACTATTCGCCGGGATTTGTTGTTGCACGGAGTTACCAGCCCAATCTTTGTAGACGATCGCGACGGCACTTTGATCAACTCGACTGGTGGACTTCTCAATAGTATTCACCTCTGTAACCAACAAAGTGCCTTTGGGCAAAGCGATTCGCCCATCTGTAGAGGTGACATCCTCGGTTAGTTCAACAGTAAAGCGTCCTAACCCTTGCTCGGTTGACTGGGATGCCATCATCGGCACAACCACTTTTGCGGGAACTGTCGTCCCAATCGCCACACGCATCGGTTCACGATCAAGCGATCGCTCATTTAGAATCCGCTGCTCTGTGTCATTGCTGCTAGGTGCAATCAATCGTCTGGAAGCAAGCCGGATGGCGTTGTTTAGTCCAGGGAGGTCAAGGATTTCATCGGTTGAGGAATCGGCAGTCGGCTGCTGTGTTGAGTCATTTTGGGAATCAAATCCAACTCGCACGGTTGGAATCACACCCGGAGCAGTTGCTGCTGCCACAATTTGCTGAGTGGTAGCAGCAGATGGGATTGGGTTGTCAGGATTCGTTGTCTGTACGGACTCCTCTAAATTACTGGTTTGTTGCTGTCCAAGTTGAGCCAGTTGATTCCAGCGGGCAAAGGGATCAACCTCGCTCATCCTTGCAGCAGGCACTACTCGTGGCGCAACTGGCACAGGTCGCTCTCGATATGGACTAGATTGTGCAATCATACGAGGTTGTGACGGTTCAGATCGGGTGATTCGCTGGGGCACTTCCCGCTCCTTTCGTTCCCTCGGTTCCTTCCGCTTAACAGGCATTGACTTAGATTTGGGGTCTGGCTTTTCAGCGTTCACCTGCTGTTGCTGGAACGCCAACTGGCTTTTGAGTTCCGCCGAATTATCAGGATTCAAAGTCGGGATGGGCGTGGGAGCCGTGGCAACTTCTGGTAATTTTTTAGAGGTCGGTGCCAACAATCCAAACCAGATGCCAGTGCCCGCCAAGAGCAGCAGTCCAATGGGCAGAGCCACAGCAGCGATGCGAGGTAGCGGCGACTCATGCACGGGGCGAGTGTCTCCGCCTTCATTTTCCTGCACGAGTCGATACTCCGTTTCCAGCAGTTGCTCCGGCTGCTCCGATTGATAGCCTGCCAGTCGTGCCGCTTCATTTGGGTCGATCTCAGTTGCGGGTGGGGTTTGGGAAGCAACCAATGAGGCGGCTGAATTAAGGGAGTCATTGTGTCCGTTTTCAGGCATGGTTTTCAGGTTCAATTTAGGGTTGGCTAGAAGGGGTGAAAGGCTCAAGTTTGCTGATTTCCAATCCGGCTTCTCGGAGGCTATAGACTGCCTTTTCAACCTCCAGGGCATTCTTACCGAGGGGAGATTTAGGAATATCGACCGCTTCCAGAGTGAATGTGCGGTTGAAGGGAATCTCTTCTTCGCTCTGCTGACTGATGACGGTGCGGGTGGCAATCATATCCATCTGGTATTTGCCCGGTGCAATGGTTCGAGGTTCAGATAGATATTTGATCAAGAGAACCGATCTCACCTCACCGCTGAACACACCACTGGGAGTCAGTTCTGAGATCACCTTTCTTGACTCGTCCCGAAAACTGCTTGCCTCAGATTCTTTGGCTTTGCCCTGCAACAAATAGGAGGCGAGATAGGCAGTCGTGGTCAAACGTTTACGACCCACTTTGTAGCCTTTGTCGGGTTCGGTTGTACCGGGTAGCTTGCTCTCCCAATTCCAGGTCAGCATTGCCCAATTTCGCACCACATTTTTAATCACGTCCGGTGTGCGATAGGTGCCCTCTTCCTCAGTCATGACGGAGGCACTGCCATTGGTCAGTTGCACAAAGGTGGTCTTTCGGGTTGCCAAATTATTCACCCGTGCCGCTAAAAACAAGAGAAGTAATGTTTGAAGCGCCACAAAAATCGTCAGTCCCAAAAAGCTCATGGGCAAGAGGTTTTTGCTTTCTGGCAGCAGGGTGGGTTGAAAGCGTCGAATTTTTTGCATAGCTTTTGTTCACAGCATCTGACGTTCCATTGTTTGCAATTGGAGCAAGAGTGACATCGGATGAACGGCAGGTTTTGCAATCGAGTTCCAATTAGATCCAGCAATTATCGAGATCCTCATCTTGATTTCTCCCAGATGGCATAGACAGGATGGGGAATTATCGACCATCCCTGTGACCCAATAAAGTTCTCAAATGCTTTCAGAATAGTGCTTGCAGCAGCATCCTATCCAATTGGCTAATGTATCCAGGTCTAATTTTTTAGGCAATAAAGCTGGGCTGATTGGGAGATCCGAATTCAAGTTCTATCTTCCAAGATGAAGGCTACTCCGTGTTCGTTCATGTCCTTCATTGAGAGTCATTTTCTGATGTTGATGCAAAAATCTCGATTCAAGCAACCTACTTCGATGTTTTCAAAACAGAGTGCAAAACTAAATATCAGTCCGCAAGATGCACCGTGGATTGCCTCTATCACTGTAATGACAGGCTGGTTCTTTTATCGTCATCCAGTTCTATCCTTACCGATTGCAATCGGAGTTGCATTCACAGTACTGGTCATGTTTTTAGACCAGCAACTGCAAGTGTTTAATCGCTTCACCAAACTGAAGTTACGTCCTTGGTATATCCTGGTTCCGTTTGCCGCGATCGCCTTCACGCTTAATACCCTGCAACCGGCTCACGCTATTTTCTTAAGTGGGTTGCAGGAGTTCATTGCCGAGATTGCCGCTCAAAGTGCGGCAGGCGGTGAAGGGGTGCCAGATGACACGATCGCTCTGGTGTTTAACGTGATTCGCGCTATCTTTTTGCTGCTGGTGGCAGTGGCGGCACTCTTTGCCTACAACCAGGCACAACAGGGGAATGACTGGCGACCGATCGCGGGTCAGGTAGCCCTAGCGTTTGGCGTGGTGTTGGGTCTGGATGTAATTACGGCTCTGTTTGTGCAAGCAGCCTGAAGTCCAGGCATCGTGTTCTCTAGTTTTGATTTAGATCGTCGTTGCAATAGTCGTTGAGTATGACACTCCGAGATCCAGATAAGGACTTTATCAAGGTCAACAAAGCATTGGGCAAAATTCCCAGTATTGGACCGATTCCGGCTAATCAACTGGTGCCCTGGGCAGGTATATTTCTCATCTCCTGGCTTGTAACGCGAGAACTGCTGGGTCTCGGACTGTTTGCCTTCTTTGCCCTTTCGTTCTGGCTGATTGTCAGTTGGTGGTTACTCACAGGTAATCGCTCCTACGAGTTTACCGATCGCTTCAAAAATCCACCGGGAAGCGATTGGACGGTGGGCTATCGCGCTTATGGATCACTGCTTCAGCGAACCAACAAGCTACCCAACTCGCGTCGATCACGCACACCTTGATTTCTGTTATTGAGACCGTTGCTATGAACCGGAAACATCTTCCAAAAACGGTGGTGACCGACCAGTGGGGTCAGCGTCAAGTGCTGCATCCGTTTGAAAATCAACTCGACCTGTGCTGTATGGCACGACTACTCAAGGATAATCGCGAGGTGGGTGCCTATCTGCTCAACCAGGGCAACAGTTGGCAACTCGTGTTTGGCTTCCGGCTACGCGGACTGCACACCCATTTGACTCGCGAAGAACTGATGTCGGTCAGTACGCAACTAGAAGAGGCAATGAAAGACTGTCCAACCGGGGAATCCCTGCGATTCTACCTGAGTTGTTTCGCCGATGACACTGGTCGCCAGCAAGAACTGGACTCGCTGGTGAATCAAACCGCATCCTCTCTGGCGCGAGTACTAGGACGGTCTGAGCAGGCACGGGTACAGCAACTCACCCAATCGGGAATGCGGCGACAGTGGGAGTCATTGGTATTTTGTACCTACACCATAGATGAGTCGGGTCAGCAGCAGTGGGGCGATGTGATCAGCAAACTCACCCGTACTCTATTGACAGGGATGCAAAACTTTTCGGACTGGCTAAGGGGAGCGGAACGGGAGTCGTATAAACGGTTTCTGGTGCAGGTCTTTGCTCAAGCCTGGGAATCCTTTCAAACCTGGGAACTGCTGCTCAATACTAAAGCGGGGCTGGAGGTTTCGCCTTTGAGCGCGGAAGAGCTATGGCAGTGGATCTGGCGGCGATTCAATCGGGTTACGGCACCACTCATGCCACAATGCTTAACCTGGCAAGACTCATTGGAGGGAGTGGAACTGGTGGAAGCCACTACGACTCAGCGTCATTCCACTACGGTCTTGATTCAAGGTAGAGATGGACAATCTGCCTGTCCTGAACATCGGCAGAATCGCTCCTGCATCTGGATAAATCGACGAGTGGGCGGACTGCTGTCGATGCAAGAACCCCCAGAGGGCTGGCTCAACACTCGCGCTCAGTTATCTGCTCTGTGGAAGGTGTTATCGCATTCCCAGGTGCGCGATACCGAAGTGCTGGTAGAAATCAATCCCGCCAGTCGAGTCCTGATCCAGGACAACTTGGCACGAACCGCGCGGCAATCTCGCACCTCGTCCACTCGGTCATTGCAAAAAGGGCAGGGGCGCGATGTTGGGGCGGAGGTCAAAGCAGAAGAATCGTTTGAGGCACAGCGCAAACTCTACAAGGGGTCGGTGGCATTGCATTGCTCAGTGGTGCTGACGGTGTGGCGCAACACCACCGATGAATTGGATGGTGCGTGTGACCTGCTAGCAAACAGTTTTGGCTCTGCCAGTGTGGTGCGGGTGCGCCATACCGCCTGGGAGGTGTGGCTGCAAAGTTTACCGATTACCCTGAGGCGGCTGATGCAATTCAATTCAGCCCTCGATCTGGAAGACCGTCGCCTGACATTGGATAACGAAACGGTAATGGGGGTGATGCCGCTGATGCTACCAAGATCGCTGGATGATCAGGGCGTAGAATTTGTGACGATGGCAGGCGGCAGACCCATCCATCTGGATTTATTTGAGCGGCAGACGGTTCACGCCTTACTCACCGGACAAACGGGTTCCGGGAAATCGGTTTTGCTGGCACAGTTCATCTACCGGGCGTTGTTGTGCAATATCCCGGTTACCGGAATGGATATGCCAACGGCAGCGGGGGAATCGACGTTCAAAACGTTGGTGGAAGCCTTGGGATCAGAACTGGGAGCTTATGTAGACATTCGCTCCAAGCAGGACAACCTGCTGCAACCGCCTGATTTGAGATCGTTTGATGAGGCTCAGTTTGAGTCGCGGCTGAAGTCCTGGAAAAGCTTTGTACGTAAAGCGCTCAACACGCTAGTCATGGGCAAGCTGCACATCCCGCACCTAGCACAGCGGGTCGATGACATCCTGCTGCAAGCCTTGGAGGTGTTTCTAGAGGATGGAGACATGATTGAGCGGTACAATCTGGCATTTCAGTTTGGCTGGCGATCGCCCCAATGGCAGCAGATGCCAACGCTCTATGATTTCATCCGCTATGTCTCAAAGGAGCGGTTGCAGCTCGCGTCCTACGAAGCGATCGATGCCCAGGCAGTTAACCAGATTCGGTCGCGTCTGCAAGCCTTGCTGGCTTCTCCTTTGGGCGATGCGATCGGTCGTCCCAGCAATATCTCGCCGGAACCACTGATGAAGTTCTTTGCGCTCACGGGGCTGGACAACGACTTTGACTCTCTGGTGCTGTCGATCGTCGCTTATGGAGCCTGCATTCGGACGGCGCTCTCCTGTCCTAAAAGCCTATTTGTCGGGGATGAGTTGTCCACGCTATTCAAAAAAGATGGCTTTGCCAATGTGGTGGGGGAACTCTGTGCCACGGCTCGTAAAGATGGCATTTCCATTCTGCTGTCGTCTCAAGACCCCGATACGATCGCCACTTGTTCAGCGGGGTCGATGATTATGCAGAACTTGACCTATCGGTTGACCGGGCGATTGACTGCCAATGCCTGTGCATCCTTCCATCGTTACCTGGGCTATCCAATGGAGGTGATTGTAGAGAATGCGTCTGAGAAGTTTTTACCGCGTCGCTCCAACTTGTCATCTTGCTGGCTGATTGAGCGATCTGGTCAGTTTTGGAGTGCTTTCTACAGTCCAGCAGAGATGCTGCTGGCAACGGTTGCCAGTGATGAAGGTGAACGAGCGGCACGGGTACGCATATTGGCACAGTATCCCGATACTGAACTGGGGCGGATTCAAGGGCTGGCAGCCTTTACACCTCTCTATGTAGCAGCGCTCAAGGAAGGGAATGGGTTTGACCAGATTGCTGCCGAACTCCCTCAGTCTCAATCGCGGCATCTAATGACATCAGACCAACCACCCGAATCTCATCACCCTTTGACTCAGGTTCACTAATTCAGACTTTTACAAATGTACAAAGGAGGCACTATGCATTACTCATCAATTTGGAAACTGCTGTTGGTATCCCCGATCGCGGCGGGAGCGATCTGGCTGACCAGTGGCAACCCAGCATTGGCACAGTACACCGATTCCACTGGATTACCTGTGAATACGGGTGGATTTGCGGGTCCGATTAATGGTGGTCAGCTACCGAACAGTGTTATCAACCCAACGCCTTTAACCGTACCAACCGATATTCAGCAGAGTATTCAAACCACTACTTCGGTGTTGGATGGAGTAGGGCTTGGCAATGTTTCATCGGAAATTCGCTCAGTTCTTGCTCAACTCTCAGGCTGGTTTAATCTGGGTGCCATTTTTGGTTCAGACGGCGCGATCGCTCAAGTATTACAGGGCAATCTATCAGGATTGGGAATTCCAGATACTTCCAAAACGGCTGCCACGATTTTTCAAGATGGCAATGTGGGAGTATCTTCGACCTTAGCCAATCGGTTAGAAATCAAAACGCAACAGCCCAGTTTTGGCGTTAAAGCGGATCTAAATCACAGTTCGGATCGCGATGCAGCACGGGGGATTGCCTACAGTTCTGCAATCAGTGAATCGGCACAAACCCAGGGGGCACAGCGGCTGCAATCGGTGAGCAATGCGGCAACGGTCAACACGCAACTGGGGCAGGAGTCTCAGACGTTGGATGTCACCCAACAAATCATGCAGAACCTCTCTGGGCAAATGGCGCAGGATGCTCAGATTCAAGCATCGCTGTACGGTGAAGCCTATCAGGCACGGATTGACCGAGCAAACGGGTTGATCCTTCAGACCCAGATGGCGGAACTGTTGAATGGAAAAAATGCGTCTGAACGACGAGCAGAGATCGCTGCCAATCGAGGGGCTGGACGCGGTGCGGCGTTTCTCAATTTACCAGGTGGCAAGGTGTTGGATGGCAGCAGTGCACCATCCGTATCAGGAGCCATACGATCGGCACAAGAGGTGGTGGCTCCAAGCAATTTGCAACGAGCTTTGGGTGAATAGGAAATTGGGAGGAAATCCATGGGAAAGTTCACTTCGTTTGTGCTAGCCCAAACTGGGGCTGATTCTGCCTTTACCGTGATTACGCAGACGATCGACCTGAGCCGCAGTACCGCAGAAGCCTGGAACCGGGTCTGGACAGAAATCTTTCGCCAGAATATTGCGACTGGAGAGGCGGGACTGTGGGTGTCATTGGTGCGGTTCTCGTTGACGCTGGCAGCCATTTGTATTTTATTTCTGGCGATCAAGGATGGTAAAAATATTGTTTCTCGCCAGTCCTGGTCAGACTTAGCAGCGATTTTTGTCTGGCCGTTGATTGTGATTCTGTTTCTCAGCGGCGATGGCAATTTGCTATCGAATACGGTGCTATTTATTCGCAACTTCTCGACGGCTCAGGTGCGGCAAGTGCTGGAAATTCAGGTGGGTGATTTGACGTTTGAGCGGGCGATCGCCAACACATCGCTAACCCAATCGGGGCGATCTCAAATTGATGCGATTTACCTGGAATGCCGGGATAAGACGGGGGATGCATTGGTGCGCTGCTGGAATGACCCGGCAAAGCAAACAGCAGCACAACAAATTGTGGCAGATGCTGAACGGGCAAATGGTGGCAATGGGTTGCAGGTATTGAGAGACTACCTGTCAAACCTGAATTCACTCGTAAACCCGCTTGGGACATTTGTCGAACGAGGACTGAGTGGAACATTGCTTGATCCATTATCAGCACCATTGCAGAAACTCGCTGAGCTAATTCTCTGGGGCTTAACCTGGGCGTTTCTCAATGCCTTGGAAGCGGCACTGTTGCTGACTGGCATCTTTGCACCAATCGCGATGGCGTTGAGCATTATCCCGATGGAGCCAAAACCGATTTGGACCTGGTTGATTGGGCTGGCATCCCTGTACTCAATGCAACTAGGATGGAACCTGCTGGTCGGAATTATGTCAACGGTGCTGGTGATTGCCGGGGCACAGACCATTACAGATCTGGCATTCCCCCTGTTTATTGCAATTTTTGCGCCATCGATTGTCACCACACTGTCGTTCCGAGGTGGAGTGGCAATCTACAGCGCGATTAGCAATTCATCCAGTGCCATTCTCAATGCGGTGTCAAACTTCACGGGGGCATTGACCACCATTCTGGTCAGGGGCGTGTAGGGAGCAGCAAGGTAAGGGATTGAAATAGGAGAATTCGAGTAATGGCAAGTGGAACCAAAGGTCGAAACGGGAGTCGGGCAGCGGCACGGGAGTGGCAAAACCTGACAAATCCTAAGAAGTTAGCGACAATCTATAAAACCTTGAAGGAAGCAGTTGCAGCCGCCCCGCAAGATGGGTCATTGCAATCCTGGCAGGATGTCAAAGCGTATATCGAAGGGTTTGCTCAAACCGAAAGTTCGGTGCAAATTCCAGTGGGGATGGATCTAGTTGAAAACAATGGCATGGTGGGGGGCTTTCGGTTCTACTATGCTGATGAGCCAGTAGAGCGCACCAGCGGTAAGCACTTAATTGCCAATCTCAAAGAAGCGGGTGCCAATCCCAAACTGCCGGACAATTACTTTACGCCCTCTGTTCTGGCGGAAGCACTGGGGTTGGACAGGAATTTCGATTTAGGGGAAGTGGGCGAGGTGACTGCACCAGACCTTGATTTAGGAGAAACAGCAGCCTGGGGTGACAGCGAGGGAACAGAGGATGGGGACTTGCAGGAGGAACCTTTGATCCATGGTCGCAACCAGCTAGGAACTGCCGACCAGCCAGCAGTAGTGCCACAGCATTCCATGCCGTCGCCACAACCGGAAGATGACGATTTTAGCTTAATCGACCAGGCGATCGCGGTGGAGGGGACACCCAGTCCATCGGCTCCAAAAAAACAGCGGCAGTCCTCTCAACCCTCTTCTGATGCTCAGCGGCGACCGCCTTCTCAACCGTCTGCTGACAGTCAACGGCGATCGACTTCTCAACCCCAATCCAGAAACGGACGACTGGCACAGGAAATGTTACTGGCAACCGACCAGGCAACCGCATCTCTGGCAGCGGGTGGTGGACCAATGGATGGCATGAATGTCATGGGAGCGACGGGGCGGATGGCAAATAGTGTAGCGGCATTGGGAGCATTGGCGGTTGGAGCGGTGCATGGAGCGGTTCAGGATGCACGTCTGAAAGCTCGGTTGCAACGGGTGGCGCGGGTGGCACACCAACAGGCAAGGCGGATTGATACGTTGGGCGAACGGGCAGAGGCGCTGCTGGATGAGCCAGATGCAGTTGAGCCGATCTCATCGGTGCCTTCTATCCAACCGCTCCAGAGTCAGCCGCGATCGCCCCAAACTCAACCCCCTGATGCACCTCTGGCAGAGGCAATGACGGCAATGGGTGAGCAGGTGAATCGGGTGCAGCAAGCCATTGATCCAGCCCTGGAAGCCTTACAGCCTGTTCGGTTTAACTCCAAGACATCGATCGAAGATCGGCTGACGGCGTTAGAGGAATACCTGGAAAAGTTGTCCAAGCGGTTGGATCGGCTAGAGCAATCCATGTCTCGATTGGAGAAACAGATGGCAGCTCAATCCATACAGTCAGTTCAAATAGACCATGCAACTGAAGTTGCACAACCAGAGGAAAACTCCGAACAACAGGACTGCGCCAATCACTTACATCGCTATGCTTTAACCCTTGTGGCTGAAGGACACTCAATTGACACAGTTCCGCTCTCCCGGATAAAAACACTCCAGGTTGGGTATGACGAAGCATCTGGAATCAATTTAAGAGTGACTGAATCAGAGGAGCAAGCACTCAGTAAGCAAGCGCTATTTGCGGCAACATTGCCTGATTCGGAAATTGAGCAAGGCAACGGATTTGGACAATGGCAAGTCACTCAAGATGCCCTGTCACCAGAAGATAAACAGGCTATTCTGGCACTGCCGCAAAACCCTGAGCACTATCATCAGCTTGCAACCGCTCAAAGTCTAGTGGAGCAATTCGTGCAGCAATCTCCAGAGGCATTTGCAGATCCGCAATCGTCTGCTTTTGGTTGGGCAGAGGATGGTCATCTGAAGTACGAGTTCGAGCGGGAGGCAGTGCAGCCGAATGGGTCTCGCCTGTTAGCTGGGTACGTCACCGATACGAGCGATCGCGTTTTCCTGGCACGGCTGGAACCGGATCGCCCCTCTGCGATTTTAGAGTGCCAGATTCCAACGGCTGAAATGGTGTCACTGTTAGACGCTCAAGCTCAGGAGGCACAATCACCGGAGCAAGTGAATCAGGGCGATCGCCCCAAGCAATTCAGGCGGCAACAGCAGCCAGCCCCTCGTCTACGCCAGCCCACGCCTCAGCTTTAATCTAGGGGTAGGACATTGCGATGAAAACAGAGCGGCTCAAAGACGGTGGGTTATCGATTCCAACCTGCTCTATGCTGGCAGATGGCAGCCGGCGATGGCTGGAGCCAACGATCGTGCGTCACTCGACTTTGGAGACGCTGTTGCCGCCTAAAGAACTGGAGTCGTTGCTGTTGGTCAAACTGGATCGAGTCACCGCAGAAACAGAGAATGCCCATCAATTGCTCAAACCCAGTCGTTTCGGGGATGGTGTAGCACGCTACCTCACCTTCAGTTCGGATGGTAATTTCTACTTTGCCGATCGCCAACTAAAGGCAAAGCTTGACCCATTTTTCACTGCCAGAGATACTGCCTGTCGCTATGGCTCTCTGCCCGTCAGCGATTGCTACAAGGGAGTCGTTGCGGCGAAAGGCTTGCGGGTCAAGGTGGTCGACTTTAAAGATGATCGAGATGCGGCGTTTGAATCAGAAGACTGTCACGGCAAGCTGTCAACATCGTGTTTTCACCAGTTACAAAAGTTGGGCTTAAAGGGGTCAGCCAATCGTCCGTTTCAGTTTCGGCTTGCCTATCAGCCTGAGTCTTCAATGCCTCACAATGCACCGAATCAGGCATTTCTGGCAAAGGGCACCTTTATGGTGGATGACACCGTGATGAATGGGTACGATGTGATTCTAGATCGCTCTGCTATTAAGGGATTGAACTCCACATTCCCCTGTGGAGACTACCTGCTGCCAACTGCCACCATTGGCGATCGGGCGAATGCTCAACATATTCCTTATCGGAATAGCTGGCAGCTCTCCATGTGGTTTTCCAAGGAGGCAGTCTTGGCAGACTTTCTCAAACCGACCCTAAAACTGGTGGATGAACTCACGGCACGACAGCGCGATCCACTGTCCCTGTCGCGGTATCTGGTGGAACGCAGTGATCAACGAACAGCGGTTTTGAGTAGCGGTTCTGACCCGATAGAAGCTGAGACGGAGGACGAAGCTCGTACCGAATCACGGATGATTTCGTTGCTCCGGGCAGATACGTTAGGGCTACTATGCAAGGCACCGAAAGTGGTGGATTTTTTGCAGCAACAAACCGCAGAGGCGTGGCAAAATGCAGCGATCAACGGCGGCTATTTACATAACTCAGGGATGGCAATGCCCATACCCAAAAGCTACGACCTGCCCCGTGGTGTGGTCTGCGCTCCTCATCTACCCGAAGGAGAGGTGATCATCACCCGCTTGCCAATCATTTCCTCCGACAATATTCGCCGCTATGAGAATCGCCATATTCCCAAATTGAGCCAATACAAAGGCTGTGTCTGGGTACAGCCCCAGGATTGGCAGGAGCATCACCAAGGCGACTTTGATGGCGACCAGGTAGTGGTGGATTCGGCTCGACACCTACCCCATATTGCCCAAGAAACCTTGCGGGCGGGTGAACCGGGTCGATTTCCAGCCATCGCTAAACGCGATAAGCTCCCCTACACAGCGGTTCGAGATCAGCAGGGAAACCATGTTTACGACACGCTGTCCAAAGTCGCAGTAGCAGCCTACTGTAACAATGACATCGGGCGAGTGGCAACCGCGATTGGGCGGGTACATACGGCATTACCAACGGTTGAGCAAGCGTCATCGACAGCGGGATTGAAACTGTTCGGTCAGCAACAGCAGCAATTGTTGATGGATTTGATGGGAGCCTTGCAGGTTGCCGTGGATGGTCCTAAAAGTGCAGAGCGAGTGGAGGATGTCTATCCTGACTTGCTCAAAGATGTTCGATCTTGGGCAACCAAGCATCCGTCGCCCTTTTTTGACTACTACAAACATCCCAATCTCTACCGCACCTTTGCCATGCCGACTCAGGTGCCGGGACAGTCGGAGACACCAGCGGTGAGTGTGTTGGCGGAAGCGGTGAATCAACGGTGGGAATCAGTGAAGCTGCAAGCCTATACCCGTGAGCATTTTAGGGATTTGTTTGGCGATACGCGGGGCGTTGATGTCAACATCCTGGATTATGCCGAAGAACTGAAGGCACGATTGAATCGGGATATGGGTGAACTGCGGGAGCAAGCTGGAGAGAATGACCAGACATTTAAGGAAGCGATCTCAATCCTGTACGATTCGTATCGAGCAGAGATTCAGGAGGTGTTTGAGACTGAAGCCGAAAAGGAACAGGTGGCATTGGCAATTTGGGATATTGCCCATCGACGGGATGATCTGACCCGTGAGCGGCAGGCATCTCTGGAGGTGGCAGAAGGGTTACCCATGCTATTTGAGCAAGGGAGCTATGAGTTACCAGGTGTGCCGTTTGAGCTAGAGGCGCATATCTTGACAGTGCCGTTTGATCGGGCAGAGAACTGGTGCGATCGCCTAGATAGATGGGAAGTACCCTACGATGCGGTGATTCCGAGAGATTTGCCTGTGGTGGATTTTGTCATGTCAGACCTGTCAGTCGAGCAACTGGAGGCGATCGCATCGGAGGTGTCGCGATCGCTGTCAATGACATTTGGGCAGCATGAGTACGATATCAACGGGGATGGGTTTACACAGCCTTGCAATATATTGACAGTGCCCAAAAATAAGGCAGAGGAATGGATTGAGAAGTTAACGGCAAATGGAATTACTGTTGAGGTGATGGAGAATCTCCAGGTTCCAGCAGTAGTCGATCTGGTGTTGCCTGACCTGGTGGAAGCCAATGCTGAGATGCTGGAGGCGCGATTTGGACAGAATCGAATTCCCGACCGCCTGAGTCTGTATGGGCAGGTGCCGAGGGAGTTGAGAATTACGCCTTCACCAGAGTTAGCAGCGCGAACGCAATCCGAGGTGATGCAGGGCAAGGCGGCACTGGCATATCTGTTAATGACAGAGCAGATCTGCAACTTGCTGGAGCAACATCAGGTTGACCAGATTCGGGTGATTGGGCTGCGGCACAATGACTATGCGAATGAAAACTTTGATCGCTGGCAGGGACGGTCGCGATCGTTCTCTGTAGTGGCAATGGAAATGGAGCCGAATCACCCTCAGTATCACCGCTACAATGGAGTTCCAGCCATTCAGGTGGAGGATGCTGGGGTACTTGGAGTGTTCGCACCGGAATCTGCCAAATTGCCGATTGGAACTCGGTTTACGGCAACAGTTGGGGATGCAACGCGGTCGGCTCTGTCGTTGAATATTGAATCAGATTCAGTACGAATCGTTGGGCAGGAGCAAGAGCCAGAATCAGCGCAGAAATCTCAGGCGGTGGTTGTGGAGTTGACGGGTAGAGGGGAGAGAGGCGATCTCAAACGAATATCTTCACAGAAACGATCGCGATCTACCGACTACGAACTTTAGAAATCGCCAGGAAATTGCCAAATAAAAACCTAACTTAACCTGACACATTTGGCTAAATTTCTGAAATCTTTCTGGATCTAAATTCTCAAACGAATAATCCATGATTGGGAAAAAGTTACTAGATTTCTAAATCAGTTCAACGGCAAGTAACCAACGTTGGTCGTGAAGGCGTTGCCATGCTTTGCGTATGTGCTGAGGCTTCATGAGTTCTTGTTGCCGTGGACTCCAATCCTGGACTTTGGCAATGACTTCGTCGAGCCTGGCTAACGCCTGATCAAAACTCGCTGCTGCCTGCGGATCTTCCTGAGTAATCCAATGGGTAATTGTCAACATCTCTAACCCATATTGGCTCTCGAAGCCTTCCATCAAATTAAATACCCGATCTAGAACTTCAGTTGCGGTAGAGCTATCAGCCAAATATGCATGAGCAATGTCTGTAGCGATCGGTAAGAGTTGAAGCTCTGCCCAGTCATCCCCAGCGCGATAACCTCTAATCAGCCCCTCCAGTTGCTGCAAAACCGAGTGCAGTTTTTCGGTATGAGGACCATACAGCCCCTTGGTGAATTGCAACCTCAAAGGCTCCCCTGCTGCTTGGAGCAAATAGGCAAGCTTCTGAACTTCCAGCACCGTCAGAGGATAGTCCAATAAGCTGTACTGCTCCATCAAACAAATCAACAACGCACGAGCACGAGTCATTTCATGTGAAGTAGATGTAGATGTAGCCGGAGTTAAATTGTTTCTGGAGTCTGCTTGAGGTTCAAACACCAGCACCTTGACCTCCGGCAGTTCAGCAAAAGCCGATTCAATCAACGGTGCAACCCGCGACCAGTTCAACCCTCCATTGCCGCAGCCTAAAGGTGGAATCGCAATTGAAGAAATCCCTAACTGCTTTACCTCCGCAATTAATGCCTGCAATCCCGTCTCAACATCTTCTAGGCGGGACGGATTCCTCCAGTGACGTTTCGTCGGAAAATTGATGATGTAGCGTGGGTGGTCGCGACGACCAGTAGGGACAACAAACATTTGCCCCGGTTGAACCTCTCCGTTACGACATGCTTGCTGGTAATGACGGAAATTCTCCGGGAACACTTGCTTAAATTGCAGCGCCAACCCCTTACCCATCACACCGACACAGTTGACGGTGTTGACAAGGGCTTCGGCATCTGCCTCTAGAAGATTTCCCCAACAGGACTCAAGCATGATTCGTTGCCTCCGGATTGCTTTAATAGTACCAATTTCGTCGAGTAATGATCGCTGGTTGATGAGTTGCAGGCTGTAAGCACTGTTCCACCTGTCCTTTAACCTGAGTATCAATGACTCCAATCTCAGTTACCAGTTGCCATGGGAAAAATTGATGCACTAGAAATTCCGCTTGTCGCCGCCGTTTGCGATCGCTATCTTCTGGGGTGTCGAACCAATATTTCAGGTTCATCACCTGCCAATCTACCTGGTTCAGTTGAGCAAGGTCGTCAAAGAACTCAGTGACAGCCATAATTCCGTGCCCATCGGTAAAAACAAAGGGTAACTCTGCCTGCTGCACAGCTTCAATGGTTGAAACCACGTAAATCACTGGCTCTTGCCCCTCAGTATAGTTTGGAACATTTCCCTGACAGATGGTGTAGAGCATGGGCGATCGCGGCGCAAAGTAGAAGGGCACATAATCTGTCAGTCTGCCACCAACGCCACAAGGCACTTCGACTTTGGCGCGACGAGATTGAATGCTCTGATAGGCGAGATTTTTATAGTTGATACCCCACTGCTGAACGGTGCTGTTTGCTAATAGCCCATCCATTGCCAGAATGGAAACTAGGTTATCTAGATGAGTAATGTGGTAAACGGGCGTAGACATCAAGAACCTATACAGGATAGTAAATCCACCAACATCGCCCCTGTTAATTTCGCTATACAACCTGGCTAAGATTTGAGGATAGCCCGATTTGAGGCTGACAATCTGTAAAGGTCAAGGAGTCAGGGTCTAAGAAATCTGCTAACGCCATCTCCAAGACCAATTCGATAGAGCACCCAATTTGTGCCGCATGATTGATGTAGGCAGCGCGAATCTGGTCTGGCAATACTGCCAACACCATCAGTGCAGTTTCGTGACTGAGATGTTTTTGATTTGGTTGTGGAAGCAGCTGCATTGGTTAGCCCTCTAGTCCTGATACCAGTTTAAGGGGTCTAAGGCACGATCTCACTTCAATCCTCCTACGGTACAAACATCGGTATTTTCCTGATGAAGCCCCTGAATAATGGTGGTTTGAGTAGTGTAGTCAGACTGCACTGTGCCACTGTTCAAGTCAAAATAGGTTGCCAGTCGCTTCAGCTTTCCGGTCAGCAGTTCCGCTAGCATCTGTGCCATCAGAATAGCCGTTTGCGGATTCACCAGCAGCCCTTGTTGATCAAGTGTAGCAACATCAGCACAGGAGAGCGGTGGATAGGTTTGTTTTGCGACTGGATCAAGCAGCAGTTCAGGAGCTTGAATCGAAGGAGCAGGCAATTTCAAGCAGCCCAGTTCCGGGTGAAACTGAAAGTCGTCGGAATTAGTTGAGAGAGTTGAGCCAACCAGCACTTGCCCGGAGTGGTGATGATTGCCACCATCGATCCACCAGGCACTAGGCGTATCAGGGTAGTAGTTGGCGAGGTCTAACGCATATGCCAGTTCCCGTCGAGCCGCACCGTTATCCACACATCCCAACACCACCGTCAAAGCAGTACGTTCTACCCAGCGCCCTTTGAAGGGTTCTGGAACCGCTTGGATCGGCAGTCCCCAGGCAAGGGCGTATCGAGCCGCTAACACCTGGGCTTTGTTGAGTCCGATTTCTGCTTCACAAAAACACTGGCGGGTAATATTCCTGGCTTCTACCAGGTCTGGATCAACTAGGGTAATATCAACCGATTTACCAGACCGGATTAATTCTCTGGCGATGCGGCAAACCAATTGCACCAGAAATGAACCCGTTCCACCACAGCCGACAATCCACAAGTGCAAATGACTATAGGGCTTAAGAACAATAGGTGCGGCACTAACCAAATCATGATTGAGAGATAGGGTCATAATCCTCTTTCCGATTAGTTACATCATCCACAAAAACATCCGCACTCAATTCAAAGATTGAGGTCGCTGGAACCTGCCAAAAATGTCCAAACAAACCCACGCGAAACTGCATTTCAGGGCGAATGCTCCGCACTTTTCCAAATACACCATAAATCCGAAAGCCATGACACTCATCGGCATCATCAGTTGGAGAGAAGTGGGCTGACATCTGATGATGGGAATGCACTTCAATCACGGCTTGAACTGCGGATGAATCGCCATCAATGCGAATTGGACGGCAATGGAGCCTACCTTGCTCTTGCTCTGGCACAACCAACTGCCAGTCTCCTTCTACCCACAACAGATGAAACAGAATTTCCAGCGGATGATCAGGATTAGCACATGCCTGACACGATCGCCGCCACATTTCAATCAGTAGGGCTTCAGGAACTTTGGGCGCGATCGTCGCAAAAGGGGTGAGGGTGGCTAATCCTTTGATCGGTTGGGTATGAGCGACTGGCATGAGAACTTCGAGTCCGGGTCGTATGGCTCTGGCAAAGATGCCATTGCTGCCAATCAGGTATTCTAATCCGGTGCTACTGTGGGTGGATAGTGGCAACTGTTGAACAAATTTATAGCCAATTAAATCAGTGCTTAACTCAGTCATGGTCTACTCCAATGATGTGATTAATCCATTTCTCTACAGTCCAGGTGGGGTGACCCATTGGTAACAGGTCATTCACGGGATAGGTTTTGCGTCGATGCAGGCTTTGAATTTGAGTACAGACATTGCAATGATGCTTTCTAGATTTGCCCATCACTAGATGGGTGTTGAATGGGCTGGTGATAAACAAATCCCAGGCAGATGCGATAGTTTGAGGAGTGGCTATGGCAGGTCGATTGTTGCCCCAGCAAACCTGTCCAGCGTCGTAAATGTTGGGCAGAGGCGCATGATAGCAACGAGCAGATCGGTCAAGCTCTTTCGTGGAGATCGCGGTGATCCAATACTTCTGCTCCACGCCAATCATCACCATTCCCGGTAACGGAGTCGTCAGATGGGCTTGGTCTTCCAACGTCAACGTCTGCTGACCAGGTGGAATCCACAAGACTGCCCAACTTCCTGTGACATTACGCCCATGCCGCACCACTTGCACGGTTCCTGGCAGCATCCAGTCTGAGTCAGAGGTTTGGGTATTAAAGGCAGCGCTGATGGTCGCTGGAGATAGAGATTTGTAAGTGTAAGTTTCAGGATGGTTACCATCGCGGCGTTGATAGAAGTATCTGCCTTTAGCGATGAGGATGGCAGCGTCCAATTCCTTCCAACCTTGCAGGGGATTGGAGAGCAGATCGCGCAGAAGGTCTGCTTCGATCGTTTGCAAATCTGTTGAGGTCAATTTTTGGGATAGGGTTGATTCCATAAGTTCAGCACTTTCTGAAAGCGGGGGGTTAAATCTTGGTTGAGCCATCCGGAAAACTCCTGACACAAGCTCAGGTAGCGTCTGGCTCGGTGCCATTCCCGTTCCAGATATCGCAAGGAGTCTTCCGTCCAGGGCAGGGTAGTTTCACATTCGCAGCCGTAGAAGGCTTCATTGTTCGTCACATCCAACCACAGGTTGCCCGTGGATTTTTCCAGCATAGCCAGCGTCATCGGCAGGAATTTTAGGGGCGAAATCAGCGAGTTACAGTGGTGGCGCAGGTGTTTGCGTGAAATGTGGTCTGGGTGCTGGATGGCGGTGAACCGAATGCCAGCTTCAGCTTCGTACCATTCCATTCCATCAGGGTCAATTGATTCCAGCCAGTAGCGTCCGTCTTGGATGAGCGGCAACAGGAGTTTCCATTCTGGTTTCAACGTTTCAAGTGTTCCTTCTTCGTGCCAGTCAATCCCCATATCGACCAATGGAAAGCGATAGATGAGGCAGTCTTCAGCCCGTTCGATCATCCACCAAGAAATTGGCAGTTTCAGGTCGAGCCATTTGAAAAACTCCAGGTCGCGATCGCTATGAGTGTCTTCATCGGTTCCTTGTCTGGAGTAGATAGATGACTGACTGCTGGCAAATTTGTCGGGAAAGAAGGTCTGGTAGAGTTCCAGCAAGCGGTAAGTCAAAAGGCGACGCTGAAGGAATTCCAGGGCATCCATGTGACTCAGCACCGCACTCGGTTGAAACGTCCGCAGCCGATAAATGGCATCCTGGCTGCTAGTCGGAATGGTCATAATCAGAACCCAATGACGATAACGGAGGAACTGGGTGCCATTTCAAGCCGAGTGAGGGCCTGTTTGATCTGCTGTCGCCATAGTTCTGATTGAGCGATCGCGGTTTCGATTTGCTGACTCAAGGGTTTGGCATTTGTAGGGTCAAGTCCCTCTGCCAGTTCAATCTGTTGCAGGGCGATGCAGGCAGCGATCGCGGGGTCAATTTCGGTGGGTGATGCATCCAGCAGGGCAAGGACTTTAGGGGCGAGTCGATGTCCCTTGGTGCCTTTGCGGGGAATAACTTCAATGCTGCCGTTGTCTCGTTTGATATCGGCTTCAGCGAACTTGGGATGCAGTACTTTGAATAGTTCGCGGAGTAGCTCGTCGTTTTGGGCAATGCTTTGTTTGACCCAGTGCTGCTGCTTTTCGAGCAACACCAAAACTTTCGGTTCATCTGAGGTAGTCATCATCAAAATAGTTTGATTTGGGTGGAGGGTTTAGGAGTTGCGGTCACTGGTGTTGACGCAGATACAGCAGGTTTGAGAGATACAGGGCGATGAGTTGATTTCTGCTCTTTCGACTGCTGCTGATAGCGCAATTTGCGAATCGGCAAATCCGCTTTTAGCTCTTCTAGCAATGCCAGGAGTGGGGCAGGAAGTGCGTCAAGTTGAGTCGATGGGATTAGGTCAGATACGGGAAAGTCATCGTAGCTGGTGGCGCTGATCAACACGCTGCGATCTTGTCCATCAGGTGAAGGTAGCCAGAGAATTTCTAATCGAATCGGAGTATTTTCCCAGGCATAAGCGCGATCGCTGACTTCACTGACAGGCTTGCGGGTCTGGGATGGTTCTGGTTGGGCAGATTCTAATTGTTGCAGATAGGCAGTTTCACCGCTCTCTCGCCGTTCGCGATGGTACAGCAATCCATATTTGTGAAACTGTTTCTCCGGTTCTGTTTTCAGGCAGTCTTGTAGGATTGCAATATCGGTTTGGGTTGCTTTAGCCGCAGCTTCGAGAGTGAGCCATTCATTCGGTGTAGTCATAGGGGATAGTGAAATGCAAAAGGGCATCAAACACAATCTTGATGCCTAATGAGTGGATGATTAAACCGATGCTTTCATTCTTTCCAGGCTAGTGGGCGCGAGTTCGTAAACCACTTTGCGCTTCCGTTCCACCTGAGTGCCGGCAACGGGAATACCTTGTTTCCAGGCATCTCTTACAGCAGCTTTATCGACTCGCCGTTCTTCGACCATTTTGACCTTGATATACTCGGTGGGCACCTGTCTCATGTCCACCACTTCACAAGCAGGTGGATTGAGTTTGATCCGAATCCGGCGCTGCTGCCCAACGGCTTCGGAGGTAATCAGTCCCGATTCATTCAGTTGCAGAATGGTGCGATCCAGATTTTCTCGCCAGCGGGTCAAGCGATCCAGTTCAGCCACATGAACTTTGACCAGGTGCTCCATCCTGGCTTTGATAGCTGCGAGTTCCGCATCGATTTGATCCACAAGTTCGGCATGGGCATCGATCGCGGCTTCCTGACTGTCTTGTAGAAACCAGAGTTGTTCCAGCACTTCGGTTTCTTGCTCTGGAGTTTCAGCCCCAGTCAAGTATCGCCAAGTTTGTGCGGCTAAGATGCTGATGCCTTTGAGCGATCTGATGGCAATAGAGGAAGGAATTGATTTCGACATTGTTACCACCTCCCACCCACTTGATAGTAGTCACGACGGGCCTCGACTTCAGACTCGAATTGAGCGGCTTCTGCCTGTCTTAAGTTTTGATTTGATTTAGGTTTTGGTATGGGAATATTGAAGTCAAGCATCCATATCCAACCTAATTCAAGTGGATTTTGCAATCGTTGAAAATTCAAATACGCCATAGGGTTTGAGCCATTAATCATCAGACTCAAAAGCGCGGTAGCGACACCAACGTACACCCTTAAATTTATCCCTTGAAGCTACGAAGCGCTGAACAGATCATTCATTTCTTCTGAATTGAGTTGCTGCTCGGTGATATTCAAATACCCGACGCGAGTAGAGTCTGTGATTCGCTCTGCGGCAACGCGAAAAGTTTGTTGAGTATCAGGATGAGTAATGACAAAATAGGTCAGACCTGTGGTGCTGATGCCAACCTGTTGCACCACACCGCCAATGAGTGACAAGAGGCGTTGCTGATAAGCTTCAAAGTTTTGCATCTTTTGCTGTCGCTGCCAGATATGAAAATCAATGCTGCTTGATTCAGGCTGGTGTGCAGATAGTTTGAGTTGGCGGGTGAGATTGAACACGGCTTCTGGTACTACCGTTTGCAAGTGAGAGTCGATCTCGTTAAACCCAATAGAATATACGTTTTGCCAGGGTAGCAGTACATGAAATCGACCGTCTTTGCCAATCAAGGTGAAGTTAAGGTAATGATTCATTGGAAAAAGTCTCATGTAGATGATCACGCATGAGGAGCGGTAGCCTTTCACGTTGCCTAAACCATTCACAGAATGTCCTTTTCGATCAAAGGCTGCAATTGTTGAGCAACAAACTGATGGACAAGTTTTTCAGTCTCTTCCGACCATAGCAATCCATTGGCTACCGTAATCAGATGTTTAAAGCTGAACTCGCCTAGGTCTTCTACCAATCTGAACAGCCTCTCAAGGCTTGAATCGCGGTCGGCTAGGGTGTCAAAGAGTTGGGTCAATTTCAACACTAAATACGACTGTTGACCTTTTTCACCTTCATATTTGACCAGTAGAACAGGTGGGTCAGATGGTTCGGTGTAGAGTTTGTCGAGAAACCATTGCGACCTCGGTTTATTGGTTAGATCAGGGTAGACTTTTTGGCAATACCACTGATCATGAATTAAATAGCACGATTCACCCCATAGGTTAGGCTGAATTTGCTGAACGATTCCTCGAATGGTGACACCGCAGGTATGAACAATAACTTGTTGACCCGTATAAATTATGGACATAACTACAACTCAATGTTTGGGAACTTATCACGCACAAAAAGCGGTCGCTAATTAAGCGTTGACCCATCATCCAGTGTGTGACGATCGCGGCGGTGCATCTCCGCCATCAAATCATTCCAGCACTGTAGCGTTCGCGAAGCGTCTCGAAGAGATTCGCTCTTCTGCATCACCAACTCAGCCACTTTCCGTGCCTGTTCCAGCACTCCAGCATCGTTGACCAGATCTGCCAGAGCAAATTTGGGTAATCCGGCTTGAGCCGTACCCAGCAATTCCCCAGTCCCTCTGAGTTGCATATCCACTTCGGCAAGCATAAACCCATCTTGAGTCTGCTCCAACACCTTGAGTCGGTCTCTCGCTTCATCAGAGGTGGAGGTGTTGACTAGCAGACAATAGGATTGGGCACTACCTCGACCCACCCGTCCCCGTAGCTGATGAAGTTGGGACAAGCCAAACCGTTCAGCATGTTCAATCACAATCACGGTGGCATTGGGAACATCCACACCGACTTCAATGACCGTAGTAGAAATCAGAATATGAGTTTGGTGATCTCGAAATTGAGAAATTGCGCTCTGCTTTTCCTCAGCACTCATGCGACCGTGCAGCAAACCCACCCGGTACTGACTAAACTGCTGTTGGTAGGTTTGGTGGGCGGCGATCGCCGATTGCAGGTCAGACTTATCGGACTGCTCCACCAACGGCAAAATCACGTAGACCTGGTGCTGCAACGCTAGATTTCGCTGCATCAATCGCTCTACTGGGTGGCGCTGTTTCTCGGTTAGTACTCTGGTCAACACGGGCTTGCGTCCAGGTGGCAGTTCATCAATCTGGCTGACATCCAAATCTCCGTGCAACGTCAACGCCAGCGTACGAGGAATCGGAGTTGCGGTCATGTTCAAGACATGGGGATAATCGCCTTTCTGCTGCAACTTGAGCCGCTGCTGCACGCCAAAGCGGTGTTGCTCATCAATCACGACTAATCCAAGGCGCTCAAACCGAACAGCTTTCTGAATCAGAGCATGGGTGCCGATCAACAGGGGCAGTTGACCCGATCTCAGATTTGCATGGATGGTTTGGCGTTGGGCAGTAGGAGTTGAACCCGTCAGCAGGGCAACGGGCAACTGGAGAGACTCAAACCACTGGGAAATCTTGTGAAAATGCTGTTCTGCAAGTACTTCAGTCGGAGCCATCAGCGCGGCTTGATACCCAGACTGAATTGCAGCTAAAATCGCTGCCACAGCCACTACGGTCTTACCAGACCCGACATCTCCTTGAACCAATCGATTCATTGAGTAAGGTTTTGCCAGGTTGTTCAGAATTTCGTCAATGACTCGCTGTTGCGCCCCGGTTAGATTGAAGGGCAGAACAGTGTAGAACTGCTTCAGTAGGGTGCTTGGTGTAGACAGGGCTTCTCGTCGAACTTGTCGTAACTCAGCTCTTCGCTTCAGCAGCCTCAATTGCAGGTAGAAGAATTCATCAAAGACTAAACGATGACGGGCAGCAGCGAGAGTTTGTGGATTGGAGGGGAAATGAATGTGAGAGATCGCCTGACTCAGTTCCATCAAGTCATAGTGTTGCCGCAGTTGTCTGGGTAGTGGGTCGGCTAGTTCTGCATAGTCCAATGCTGCTCGAATACAATCCCGCAGGGTTTCTGCGTTTAACCCTTTGTTCAGGGCGTAAATGGGCTGAATCAGGTTGTCTTTGGTCATAGATGGCTTTCCAGCCAGATCAGCAACTTTTACTTCGGTTGCCTCGATCGCCAGTGCTTTCGTATAGTCGTCTTGCTTAACTTTACCTGTGACAATGACGTTTCTACCGACACGGTAAAACTGGTGCTGCTCGGTGCGCCATTGCTGCGATTGATAGCTGGAACCATGATGAAATTGGGTAACGCGAATCGCATTTTCAGTTTTATCCGTCACGATCCAGCTTTGCACGGTCAGTCTGCCGTTTTTCGGGGTCAAGATGCGGTGCTGCTGAATCTTGCCCGTGATCATGACCTGCTCTCCCACTCTGGCTTCTGGAATCGTGACCCAGTGATAGGTAACGTGATTGCGGGGATAGTAGTGCAATAGATCAAGCAGGGTATGAATTCGCAGTTTGTGTAGGGCGGGTAGGCACTCAGGCGGGACGATCAAGTGAATCGGCTGAAAAGTTGTGGTGATGGTCATAGCAGGGGGTTAAACAACATCATCACTGGAGTGCGGTAGCATTTTTGCAACTACCAATCCACCCCTTTGCCTTTGACTCCTTTGACCGTCCACCATTGATGAGCATGTTGCTTCAGTTCTTGCTGACAGCCCGGATCATTCACATCCAGATTGGGGTAGCTGAGTTGCAGTCCTGTGACCGTGGTTTGCCAGCCATGGAGTGTCTGTTGCTGTGCTGCTTTTGAGGCGCGATACAGTTTGGCGTAGTGCATTCGGGCATATGCCTGGATCAAGCGATTTCGCTCAATCGGCATCAGATCATCAAGAGATATGGTCATGGCTGAGTTGAAAGAGGACATCTGCGATTGGCAGTCGCGAATCAGCCAGCGTCCGCCATTTCAGTGAGGGAAAGAGTCGGCAAGAAACCACGACCGAACTCAAGCTGCATGTATCGGTCAATCCACTGCTGATCATGCCCGTGCCGTTGAGCAATCTCTTTCAAATACTTGCGATAGTAGGCTTTTTGAACACCTGTCGGATGGCTACCGAACACCGCTCCAAAACTCCACCAGCCAGCCGGGAAATAGTTATACTGCTCTTTGAATCGCATCACGGCGTAACCCGGTTTATATCCTCGCTCGAAGGCAATCTGGTATCGCTGATGCAGGAATGTCCGCTGTTCCAATTCTTCCTCGTTCAGTAGTTCAATCACGTCCTCGATTGGAATCTCTTCCAGGATTGATTCATAGACATAGCCACATTCAGGACAAGTTTGATGCCACAGCCGGATCAAGGCACTGCAATTCGGGCATTGCTTGAGCGGGGCTTCTTGCACTGACTCTCGCTGTTTCTTGGGCTGCAACTCGATCGGTTGGTGATCGGTGATTCTGCCAAAGCGGTTGACGTTCCCGGTGCCAAAATCGTAGATGATGCAGTCGGTCTTGTCCGTTGCTGACGACAACCGTAATCCTCGACCCACCATCTGAACATACAGGGCACGGCTGAGGGTCGGTCGTGCCAGAACGACGCACTCCAGAGAGGGTTCATCAAAGCCTTCCGTCAGGGTGCCCACACTGGTCACAACCTGCACCTCACCCGTTTTCAGGGCGTGATAGAGCCGCTGTCGTTTGGGGGTAAACATGGTTCCATCCAGATGTTGGGCTGAAATTCCTGCCGCCTGAAATGCCTGAGCGATCGCTTTGGAGTGGTCAATCCCAACGGCAAATACGATCGCTTTCCGTCCTAACGCAATGTGTTGATACTGCTCAACGAGTTGATGATTCAGGGTGTGCAGATTCAGGGCGCGTTCGAGTTCTTTTTCGTTGTAATCTCCCGTGCGACGGTTGACTCCAACTTTACTCAAATCCAGTTCTTTGAAACCAAAATAGCGAGGGGGCACCAGATACCCCCGCTGGATCAATTCTTTGGGAGTCGGTCCTTTAACGAGGGTGGTGTAATACTCATCCAGCGATTGTTTACCCAGGCGAAACGGTGTTGCAGTCAGCCCAACCATGATCTTGTGGTGGCTCAATTGACTGGCTTCAAACAATTGGTGGACGAATTTGAAGAAGGTGGTGCTGTGGCATTCATCCAGAATACAGAGGTCCCAATCTGGCAACGGATAATTACCTGTCGCCAAAGTTTGCACGGCACATACCTGTGCAGGGGAATCCAAGTGAAGCGGATAGCCCGATTTGACAATTCCAGTGGGAATGCCAAATTGCTCAAACGTGGCAGTGGTCTGAGTCACTAAGGGATCTCGGTGACATAGAAAAATCACCCGCTTTTGTTTACTCACGGCGTTACGGGTGATCTGCGCTGCAACGACTGTCTTACCCCCACCCGTTGGTAAATAACACAGGCAGTGACGATGCCCCTCCCGAATGGCAGTCCGCAAATCAGCAATCACCTGATGTTGATAATCCCGTAAAGCTGGAGGACTGCAAGGTGGTAAGGGCTGAGATTGGGCAATCATAGGTAGTCAAAGTTACGGGTTACGTCTGAGCAATGGATCGCCGTTTACGGGGGCGATCGCGGACTGGTTGCCATTTTTCCTGTCGTTGCCACCAGGCAATACTGCTCAAGATAGAATCGAGGGTGCGACTGGCACTAGCGGGAGTACGGCTGGCGCTTTGCCAAATCGTGGCAGCTTCATCAGCATCTAATTGAGGGGTGCAGCGATCGCAATACTGAGCAAACAAATCATCGGGGCTGGGATAATAGCGAATGGCTTCACGATCAAGTAATTCGACGGTGCCCATTAGATTACGCACCAGTTTGTAACCTGCATTGTTGCGATTACCTTCGCTCTCGCCCTGCTGCAAGAGCTGCTGATCCGCTTGAGTTAAACACACCATAAGGGGTACAGAACCGGAAATCGAAGAGGAATGGAAAGACGAGAATGCGCCGCGATCGCGTCGTTCTTGGGGCATGATTGAAGCATCATGGGCTGTGTCCTCTCCCCGTCCTACGGTTGGTTGCCAGTCGGGACAGGTGGAGGGAACAGCATCCAGCAACGCATGGTAAGGGTCAACAGCATCGTTGGTCTTTGCCTTGCGTAATAGCCTCACCCAGGTTCGCCAACGCTGCTCCGAGAGTCCATGCGGGAACAAACCAGCGGAGTTCAATGCCTGGTTCATCTCCTTGAGGCTGTACTGGTGGTCAGAGTCGATATCCAGCGTAATCGGCACGGGGTCATCCAAGCGCTCTCCCAGCCATTTGCGGCGCATCATGCCCGGTAGCCTCATGGCACGGGCAACATTACAAATCGCTGGGTCAGCATCGGCTCCGACAACGACGGTCAACTTGCGGTTGAGCCACAACCACTGTTTCGGCGAAGCAGGCTGGTTGAGTCGAAAGTAGACATGGAGGGACTTTCCACCGGTGTAGACCACGGCGGCAGGGTGCAATCCCGTTTGTCGTTTGACTCGCTCCAGCGTCGCGTGTTGCTCTAGCAGGGAAAGAGAATCGATTTCGTAAAACAGACAGTAGCAGCGCCGAACATCCCGATTATGAATACCATCTTGCGGTTGGTTGGGGTAAAAACTCACAGTGGCACCCATCAGCGAGAGCTTCAGCAGGTGCATGAAGCCTCGCCGTTTACTTCCAGCACTCGGTTTCCAGCAGGCTTTACCATTGGCATCCCGTCCCTGCCATTCACAAAGTTGAGCAATCAAACCTTTACGAGTGACCACTCCTCTGAGCAGATAATGCCGTAGCTGTTTTTTGCCACTCCGGGTTTGATAGCGGCTCCAGGCAGACGGGGCAGCTTCTAATGGATGGTTCCAGGACACTCGCAACCAGATAGTACTCCCTGTCCTGAAGCCAATGCGACTCAGAAATCGGCGTAGGGTTTGTTTAAGTTGATGAGCATCTGGGGATTGCATGGGTTTCTGGGCGGGTGATTGCTCGTTGCAAATGAGTATGAAAGTCATCCCGGTTGACGGCATAATGACGGGGACCCGTGCAGCAGTGGTAAACCGCTTCTTCCAGGAGTTGCTCTAGGCTTTCCTGAAGCCAACCAGTTAAGGCTTGTTGCACCTGCTCCAGGCTGTACTGGGGTTGACCGGGTTCCCGTCGTCGATTTAATTCATCTAGAACGGATTGCGCTTGTTCAGCCAAAGCCTCAGCATCAACAGAAAAGGGGATGGATGAACTGACTAAGGTTTGCAGAGTGGATGGAAGCATCGCTAGAAGTGAACAACGTCACGTCCAGAGGCGCGGTAGCGAAAGGTAGATACTTTAGAAATAGCGTAGATGTGGATGAAATATCATCTCCCAAGCAGCCTCTACCAAGTGGGGGATAAAGGGTATCTGTTGAATATCAACTACTGTTTGACAAAGCAAGTGCCGCAATTAGCACACACGAATGTGTTGCGCCATCGACGCAGCTCTTGCTGATATCGTTGTTCGCTGGGGAGATGAATCAGTGTTTGCAGTCCAAAGATCAACAGACTGACAATCACTAAAGTGATGAATTTTGTGATGACCAACCTGACGTACTGGGATTGGCTCATGCCTCCGGTGAGGCAGTAGAACAGATCCCAGATCCATCCCGGCATCCAGTAGAGCAGCCAGAGGATAAACGGTAATTGAGCAATCTCAGGTTTGATGGGCGGATTCACTTGGGCAGCTAACTCAGTTTGGTAGACGGAGCGAGCGCGGATTTTACCCACTGATAAGGCGTAGCCCTGATGGTTGCCGTAGGTGGTGCCTTCAGCCCATATCTGAGCCACAGTTTGAATTTTAACGCTATTGCAAGCAGGACATCGAGTCTGATGAGAATGCTCGATGATGTGGTGTCGATGTTGAGTCATGAGTCAACTCCAATTTTGATGGCATCACAGTTCCAGTTGTTTTTGTTTGGCAGATAGGGTTGGTTTGAATTTGTAGAGTTTTTGTGGTGTCTTGGTTGATTGTTGAGCATCTATAGAGTCTTGTTCGGATTGACTTAAGAAGTCTGCCCGTCTTTGAGCAAGCTGGTCTGCAAGTTGTTCATACTGGTCAGTAAGTGCTGTTCGGAGTCGATTTGCTGTTGCAACGTGTCTTGCAGTTGTGTCTGTAAACTGTGTAAGGCTTTCAGTAATTTGTCTAATTGGATCTGTAAGGAGTTTGAGGGCTTGCTCGTTAAGGTGTTGGACAATTGCATCAGAAAGTCGCTTAATACCTGATTGAAGTCTTGATAATAAGCTTCCAGGCTGGTCGTCTGCGACTGATGCGACTGGTGGAGGAAGGTGGTTAATTCGCCCACTTGCTGCATCAGTTGTTGCTGTTGCTGGATCAATTGCTGCTGATTCGTTTGCAGGTCGAGTAGCAGCGAGGAGGGTAGCATCGTCTCGGATGGGTTCATAGTGAATTCCTTTGTGGTGTTGCAGTCCATTGAAGGTGTAGGCTTTGCCAAGCTGAGTGCCGCTGAAATGTTGCCCTTGAAATCGGTAGGAAATACCCCACTGGTTGGCTTTGGTTTGGGTCAGTCGCACTTCAACGCCCTGGTTCTGTAGCTGCCCAATCAGCTTCGGCAGGGAAGGGTGGGAGTCACTCAGTTGGCTGATCAGGGTTTGCAGCGTTGTGCGGATGGACAGGGTTGGATAATCAGGGCGATCGCCCTGTTCAAAAGCCTGCTGCTCTCGCCTAAACTTCCGCATTTCGCCTGTAGTCGGGGCACGCTCTAAGCGATCGCGACTGGATGGGGTGGGGCTGAGGTTGTACTCTTGCTCCAGCTCTCGGATCAGGGTTTCGGAGCGGCGGTAGTCCCAGCTATCAGAAACGCTTTTGCCATCAGGAAGGCGAATGCGGCTGGCAATGATGTGGATATGGTCGTGCTGCTGGTCATTGTGACGGGCAATCAGGTACTGGCAGTCTTGAAACCCCATCCCTTGCAGGTAGTCTGCTGCGATCGCCCGCCATTGCCCATCGGTTTGCCGTTCCTGGGCAGGGACAGACAGGGTGGCATGGTAGACCACAACATTTAGTCGAACGTTCAAAGACCGAAAGGCATTGAACTCAGTGGTCATCTCCTGGGCGGTTTCTCCCAACAAATTGCCGCCAATGCGTTCTGCATTTTCTTTTTCCAGCACATACCGGATACAGCCACCAAAATCCCGTCCTTTCACTTGTTTGCCAATCATTGCACCGAGGTTGATGCAGGATAGCTGGTTTCAGCAGTGGGCAGATCGGGGCGTTGGGGAGTCACTCCAATCAGGGTGAAACCCAGTTTTTTAAGCGCTTGCCTGAGGTCGCCAAGCTGCTGTTCGATCTGGTTGAGTTGAGATCGCTCGATTTCAGTCAGCAGTGGTTGGGCTGCGATCGCCTGGATTGATTGATTCATTTGCTGACAGGTTTGAGAAACTTCCAACAGGCAGACATACGCTTGCCGATTGATCGTCGGGATTGTCCCTGGTTTATCTGAATGAGTTGCTTGAGTTGCCATAACGAATGACGCAGAAATTCAAATGCGATGTTTTGAGTATCCATGACCGTTCAATTGAATTCCTCTGCCAGTTGGGAGGATTTTGTTGATCTCTTTTTCTCTGGCTAGCGAGAACATGGCTTGCTGCCGCTGGTCGTTGATGGGTGTGTACCGATTAGTGCCATGTCATGTATAGCA
>Ga0163155_10000298_pt1 | contig 59645 bp, 57 predicted proteins | sample OliLakLV19SP4G1_FD_148611 | JGI IMG/M metagenome (GOLD analysis project Ga0163155, IMG submission 148611) | Freshwater microbial mat bacterial communities from Lake Vanda, McMurdo Dry Valleys, Antarctica - Oligotrophic Lake LV.19.SP4.G1 | ecosystem: Environmental > Aquatic > Freshwater > Lake >... | reverse complement strand
ATGGGCGTCATCCAAGTCTATGACGATCATGCGCCCCGCCGCTTTTGAGCGATCGATGTATTTGTGAAACGCATCAATATCTTCTCGATATGTTAAAACATATCGACGTAACTCATCAAGGCTCATAGCATCGTAGTTAGCTGCTGTCATGGGTCAGAGCCAAACGAGGAATCATAGCCGCTACAGATCATCCAATCTCTAAGACAACTCCGGAATTTTCTTTGTTCTGCACAAGCTGCAATTCGGTCGATTGCCTCTGTCATCTTAGACATTGAATGGCCTCCCAACTTTTTGATAAGCTTTTCTCTTACTTCATTTTATGTTCGGAGTTAGCAAAATAAGTTGTTGTTCTAGGATCGATCGCACTCCCTCTTCTTCCAATTTTACACTAGCCAAAATCTCTCCTATCGTTCTACGTTTATCTGAATTTGCATCACAAGCTTGCAAAAATTCAAATTCAGATTCCGACAAGTTCACAATCTGATAATCGTAATTGAACAAACATCGACTCGGCCATCCATCCATGCAAGGATTGCGCTCTGGAATTGCTGCTAAAAGCGCTTCTTTTGATGACAAATCTGATGACGGTAAAGGAGGACGCGCTAGAAAGAATTCATAGTGGGTGATGTTTTCTGGATCTAATAGTTCTATTAATCGATAACGTTCGCGAAGTCTCAATTCTTCCGCCCGTTCCATCAATTCTGGATTATTTCCCAAAAGTCGATCTAGCTGCCAAGTTTTAGGATTAGAAAAGCCGACGAAATCTAACCCAGAAGCATCAATTAATTCAAACAAAGTATCGATGTTGTAGTCAATTTCTTGGGGATGAACGTACATATCGGCAAAGCATTCATCCCGTTGATTTTCCATTGACCATCTTTCTTTTTCTCTCTTGACAAGACGATTATTTTCTGGTAATGAAGCAAATATCTGACGCCCAACTTGGACACCATCGCGGTAGTCGCGTGGCGCTGGCGTCCCCGCCTGCGATCGGCTTTGGAGGAGTGCGATCGCTTTCTGCATCAGCTGAATTTCCCAGCGTCCCAGTTCCGCATAGACAAAAATGTGCATCAATCCCCCAGGCGCTAACTTAGCGGCTAGGGACTGAATACCTCGTTTCGGATCGGGCAAATGGTGCAGCACCCCCACGCAGTTTATCAAGTCAAACTCGCCGGGGAGTTGTCCTGCCTCATACAAGCTGAGATGATGGAACTGGACGCTAGAGGCACCCGATCGCTGACAGCGCTCTTTAGCCACTGCCAAAGCCCCCCCACTCAGATCGATGCCAACAACTTGAGCCTGGGGGTTAAGGTGAACCAGGTACTCAGTCCCGACCCCAGTGCCGCACCCAGCATCCAGAATGCGGATATCCTGCTTCTGCGGTTTTTGTCCAGTGCAAAAATTATAAGCTGCCAGCCAATTCCAGCGCCAGTTGTACCCAGGTGGCGGACTATCCAGCAAAGGTTCTGGCGGAAACGGGTAAGTATCGTAGAGACGCTCGACGGCGGAAGTAATATCTTGATTAGTCATTGGTCAATGGTCAGTGGTCAGTGGTCAATGGTCAATGGTCAATGGTCAGTGGTCAATGGTCAGTAGCCCCTAATAAGAACAAACGTAACAAAACTTATCGATTTTCTCAGTTACGCTGCCGCAATCTAGTATGATTACGTAGTAATCCAGAGAGGCTAGTTCTACACATTTTTTAATAAATGAGTGTGACGAGCCCGAAACATTCTAATCTAAAGACTGGGCTGGTTAAACCCAGGCAATTATTAAAGCACCCTTACCCAATGCTTTCGTCAGAGGCAAAAAAGTGTGGCTCTGTGGTGTATGTGCCGATCGGCCCTAGCCGCAAAACCGCGCTTAAAAGGAAAAGGGTCTGACTGCTAAGGGGCGACCAGTTTTAACAAATTCCCCTTTAATCCACTCGCCTCTTTACCCTCTAGGGGAAGAAGGAAGACAAGCAAAGACCGCAAAAACCAAGCGGTCAAGGCAAAGTAAAGTTATTTCGGCCTACAGAAGGTGGGCTGCTGCCACTCTTTCGCTAATAAGACCAGCCTTGCCGTACTTTGTACTGCCCTCAGTCCATCAAGGAAGGCACGGCCCAAGAAGCATCGAAGCCGACGAAGCATCTGACATCTGACATCTGAACATCTGACAATTCTATAGGGAGCTTTTGAGAACCGATGAGTGTAAAAGCAAGTGGTGGAAGCTCTGTTGCGCGTCCGCAACTATATCAAACCGTACCAGTTGCGACAATTTCCCAAGCGGAACAACAAGACCGCTTTTTAGAGCGCGGCGAGCTGAGCGAACTGGCCAGCTATTTCAGTTCTGGCGCTAGACGTCTGGAAATTGCTGGCACGCTCACGCAAAATTCCGATCTGATCGTTTCCCGCGCAGCTAACCGGATTTTTGTCGGCGGTTCCCCGATGGCTTTCTTAGAAAAGCCGAAGCAAGCACCAGTGATGAGCATGGCTGGAACTGCTGTAGACACGAAGGAAGGAATGAAGCTAGGAACCGCAACTTATGTGGAAACTAGCGGCGGTTTCTTCGAGGGATTGCGATCGCTCTTTAGTGCCACTGGCGGTGGGCCGGTGCCAGCTGGTTTCCGACCGATCAACGTGGCCCGCTACGGCCCCAGCAATATGCAGAAATCGCTGCGGGATCTCAGCTGGTTTTTGCGCTACGTCACTTATGCGATCGTCGCCGGTGACCCCAATATCATCGCCGTCAACACAAGAGGATTGCGGGAAATTATTGAAAATGCTTGCTCTGGAGAAGCCACCATCGTAGCCCTGCAAGAAATGAGGCAAGCGGCACTGGGTTATTTCCGGCAAGACTCAGAAGGGGCAAATATTGTCACTCAGTACATGGATGTTCTGATTGCCGAATTTAAAGCCCCAACCCCCTCAGACAAAGTGCGGCAACGTCCTGGCGACGAGCAAGGTTTGCAGCTGCCCCAAATTTACTCTCTAGCGGCAGAGCGGCGTCCCAAATTCGTCATGAAACCGGGACTTTCTGCTAAAGAAAAACAAGATGTTGTTAAAGCTGCCTACAGACAAGTCTTTGAACGAGATATTACTCGCGCTTACAGCCTGGGAATTTCCGACTTGGAATCCAAGGTGAAGAACTGCGAAATCTCCATGAAGGAATTTATCCGTCGTTTGGGTAAATCTCCCCTGTATCGGAAAAACTTCTTCGAGCCTTACATCAACAGTCGCGCTCTAGAACTAGCTTTCCGTCACATTTTGGGACGCGGCCCTTCCAGCCGGGAAGAAGTGCAAAAATATTTTGCTCTAGTCTCAAACAAAGGTCTACCAGGTCTAATAGACGCATTGGTAGATTCCGAAGAATACTCCGACTACTTCGGGGAAGAAACAGTACCCTACATCCGGGGATTGGGTCAAGAAGCCCAAGAATGTCGCAACTGGGGGCCGCAGCAAGACCTGTTTAATTACAGTGCGCCATTCCGCAAAGTACCGCAGTTCATCACCACCTTTGCAGCTTACGATCGGCCCCTGCCCGATCGACACCCCTACGGTTCCGGTAACGACCCCCTAGAAATTCAGTTTGGGGCAATCTTCCCGAAAGAAACTCGCAATCCCAGCAGCCGACCCGCTCCTTTTGGTAAGGATACCCGGCGGATTCTGATTCGTCGCGGCGCTGGCATCGAAAACCAACTCAGCAACCCAGCAGCGCGGGGTAAAGCACCGGGTACGCTGGGACCCAAGGTGTTTAAGCTCGATCAACTTCCTGGCTTTACGGGATTTGGCGGAAAGCGCGGTTTCACCAAACAGGGCGTCAGCGTTAAATTCACGGAAAGTTCAACCCAAGCGCTGATTCGTGCTTGTTACTTGCAGGTGTTTGGGCGGGATGTTTACGAAGGTCAGCGCCTGAAGCTAGCCGAAATCAAGCTGGAAAACGGCGAGATTACAGTGCGGGAGTTTATTCGCGCATTGGCGAAGTCAGACTTGTTCCGCAAGCTGTACTGGACATCGCTGTATGTGTGTAAAGCGATCGAATATATCCATCGCCGCTTATTGGGTCGCCCCACCTACGGGCGTGCAGAAAACAACAAATACTTCGATATTTGTGCCAAAAAAGGCTTCTACGCGCTAGTCGATGCCTTGATTGATAGCTTGGAGTACAACGAGGCATTTAATGAAGATACCGTTCCTTACGAGCGTTATCTGACCCCGCAAGGCGTAGCCCTACGCAATCTCCGCGTTGGCAGCATCGGCGAAACTGGTCTCAGGGTAGACAAAGAAGAAAATCCGCTCTTTGTCGAATTGGGTGAAGTCAAAGACATTCGGACTGAACCCGATATTCAATTCCGCATCAACCAAGGCGTCAGCAAGAAGCGCGAGCAAACCAAAGTCTTCAAGCTGACGGGCAACAGCGATAAGAATCAGTTGGGAACTGTGATTCGCGCTGCCTATCGGCAGATATTTGAGCGCGATGTCGAACCTTACATGGTGAAGAATGAATTCACCGGCCTAGAAAGCAAACTGGGCAATGGTGAAATCAACCTCAAGGAATTTATCACAAGCTTGGGGGAATCGACCCTTTACATTAAGGAGTTCTACACTCCCTATCCCAACACAAAGGTAATCGAACTCGGCACCAAGCACTTCTTGGGACGGGCACCTTTAGACCAAGCAGAAATTCGCAAATACAACCAGATTCTCGCTTCTGGCGGTATTCGTGCCTTTATCGGTGCGATCGTGAACAGCGCTGAGTACGGTAGTGCGTTTGGTGAAGATACAGTTCCTTACAATCGCTTCCTGACGTTACCCGCCGCTAACTTCCCGAATAGCCAAAAACTGTACAACCAGCTCACGAAGCAAAGCGATGACGTCGTAGTACCTAGCTTCTCAACAGTGAAGCCTCGCATGGATGCCACCAAAATGCCGCTGATGGGCAAGGCGATGGCGGATATAGCGCGTCAAGCACGAGCTATGGATAAAACCAAGCCGCTGTTTATCGAGAAGGGACGCTCCTTTAGTAACGGTCAAGGGCAATCTGTTGAGGTGGGTGTCGGTACGACGCGCCGCAAACCGGCTCGGATTTACCGCATGAACCCAGGGATGAATCAGGGTGAAATAGCTCTGGTACTCAACGCTGTCTACTGTCAAGTGATGGATGTGTTCAGCGGTCAAGTTCCCAATGAGTTCCGTCGTTCTGACCTGGAAAGCAAGCTTCGCAATGGGGAAATCTCTGTACGCGATTTTGTTCGCTCTCTGGCTAGTTCCGAAATCTATCGTCGGCGCTTCTACACTCCTTATCCCAACACTAAGGTGATTGAGTTTCTTTTCCGTCACCTTCTGGGTCGGGCCCCAGCTACGCAGGCCGAAATCCGTCAATACAACCAGATTCTGGCCGAGAAAGGGTTGAAGGCCGCCGTAGAAGCAGTGGTCGAGAGTCCAGAGTACGCGCAATACTTCGGTGAGGATGTGGTGCCTTACGATCGCTTCCCCTCTCTACCTGCTGGCAACTACCTGGGCAGCGTCAAAGCAGCCACAGACTTGGTGAAGCAGCCTTGGTCGAGCCTATCGCCCTCTTACTTGGGCGGTCGGTTCTAAAAGAAGGGGCAACAAAAGTCACTCATTCAAAACCCGCCCCTACTGACTTTTGACTTTTCTAGTCTCTAGCCTTATCTCCTGCTGTTCTTGGAGATAAGGCTATTTCCAGTTGGTTGCCTGTCACAATGCAAACATTAGGACTTTTATTACAAAGTGTTAAGAGCAGCGTCAAAATGTGACGGTAATGTCGCAAAATATTTGCGAAGGTAGCTGTGTCGGAAATCAGATTTACTTCTGATAGATGAGAAGTTTGAAGAATACTGAAGCTGGCCTCAGAATAAATGTGCTTAGGCATAAGTTATAATCTGGGGTTCGATCGCAACAGATAACTCAAATCAGCTACACAGTTGCTTTTTGCCAGTTAAAACACACCTGGTTACATATTTTTTGGAGGATTCCGTAAATGAGTATCGTCACGAAATCCATCGTGAATGCCGATGCTGAGGCTCGTTATCTCAGCCCTGGTGAACTCGATCGCATCAAGAGCTTCGTCACTGGTGGCGAACGCCGTCTGCGTATCGCCCAAACACTGACCGACTCTCGCGAACGCATCGTTAAGCAAGCTGGCGACCAACTTTTCCAAAAGCGTCCTGATGTTGTTTCTCCCGGTGGCAATGCCTACGGTGAAGAAATGACCGCTACTTGCCTGCGCGACCTAGACTACTACCTGCGTTTGGTAACCTATGGAGTTGTGTCTGGCGATGTCACTCCGATCGAAGAAATCGGTTTGGTGGGCGTTCGTGAAATGTACAACTCCCTGGGCACCCCCATTCCTGCGGTAGCTGAAGGCATCCGCGCCATGAAGAATGTTGCCACCTCCTTGCTGTCTGCTGAAGACGCATCTGAAGCTGGTGCGTACTTCGACTACGTGATTGGTGCGATGCAGTAGGACAAAGTCCTCCCTCTGCACTCAGTTAAAGATTTCCAGATTAGGTGACTTAAGGAAGCAAAAAGATGCAAGACGCGATTACCGCTGTTATCAACTCCTCTGACGTTCAAGGTAAATACCTGGACAGCTCCGCTCTGGAAAAGCTGAAAGGCTACTTCCAAACTGGCGAATTGCGCGTTCGCGCTGCAACCGCCATCAGCGCTAATGCCGCTACCATTGTCAAAGAAGCAGTAGCCAAAGCCCTACTGTACTCTGATATCACCCGTCCCGGTGGCAATATGTACACCACCCGTCGCTATGCCGCTTGCATCCGCGACTTGGACTACTACCTGCGCTATTCCACCTATGCCATGTTGGCTGGTGACCCCTCCATTCTTGATGAGCGCGTACTCAACGGGCTGAAGGAAACCTACAATTCCTTGGGCGTTCCCGTCTCAGCTACAGTGCAAGCTATCCAAGCTATGAAGGAAGTTACCGCCAGCCTCGTGGGTTCTGATGCTGGTAAGGAAATGGGCGTTTACTTCGACTACATCTGCTCTGGCTTGAGCTAGATGCTTCTTGAGGAGCTGAAGGCTTAGTTTCAAAGCTCTGTCTTCTGTCCTAGTCACGGTCTGGGAAGTCTGGAGTCAATGCTAGAGCGTTGGGGGCTTGTCTAATTCATCGGATAAGTTGTCTTCGGCTAGTATTTACTCTTGACTCCCAGACCTTGGTTTTTATATAAACGTTATCGGAGATTGAAAACCCTGTCCCTTCAGGGCTGGGATGAAAATCGACTCAAGTAAATTTATTCCCCTTGGATTTTTTAATAAGGACAACTTTTAATTTTCGATGTGGTAAACTGAATTTTAGTAGGAAAGGGTATTCAACCTACTTAAAAAAACCCAGTAGCCGAAAGGCAAAGCACCTTGAAAACTAGGTTTAGGGGGTTCTGTACAGGAAATAGCTTGTACAGGTAAAAACTCGCTTGCATCAAGTACCAGAGAAACCAAATTTTTAGGTTTTAAACTGTAGGGTAGGGCATACCCAAACAGATCCCTTACATTGGATGAACGCTTGGGGAGAGAACCATCTCTGGCATGAAACAGGTAACTGTTCTGTGTTAAGTGGACTCGTTTGAACCAAGAATCTCAGCGTCTTCAGACCTGAGAGTGTCAACAACACCCTAAACTTTTATTAAATGCCAGGAGAATTTAACCCATGCGGATGTTCAAGATAACTGCCTGCGTTCCCAGTCAGACACGCATTCGGACTCAGCGGGAACTCCAAAACACCTATTTTACGAAGCTAGTCCCCTATGACAACTGGTTTCGCGAACAGCAACGGATTATGAAAATGGGTGGCAAAATCGTCAAAGTTGAGCTAGCGACTGGTAAACAGGGTGCTAATACAGGACTCCTTTAAATCCCGAAGATAAGCTTTACCGAAAAACGAGAATCATGTCAAAAAATTCTCGAAAAATGCCCATCCCCCTTGGGGGATTGGGAGTTTGAAATAGCGCCGCCTTCGATGTCATGGCTTACAGTCATGAGATCGAAGGCGGCAAAGTTTTTATAATTTTGTCAGAGTAGTGTAGATTGGTTGGAGCGCAGTCTAGATGTTATATAGCGGTTTGTGAACTTACGTCACCTAATTCCCTTTGTTGATAGCGACCTCCAGGAATGGGCAATAGAAGCCCGATTGTTGCGGTGGTTAACCTTCCTGTGGCTGTTTATGGGATTGGTGGTGTTGTTCTCGGCGTCTTATCCGGTCGGGGACGCCTATTACGGAGATGGGCTGTACTATTTCAAGCGCCAACTCGTCTCAGTTATGGTTGGCATGGTGGGATTTAACCTGATGGTGCATTTCCCCCTGCGCTATGTCTTGGGTACGGCTCATTGGTTTGTGGTGCTGCTGTTAGCATTGATTTTAGTCACTTTGATTCCAGGATTGGGAACTACTGCTAATGGAGCGACCCGCTGGCTGTCTTTAGGCCCGATGCCAATTCAACCCTCGGAGCTGATCAAGCCTTTCCTAGTGCTACAGAGTGCTAGGATATTTGGTCAATGGGATCGGTTGAGCTGGAAAGTTCGTTTGACTTGGCTGTTGATTTTCGCTCTGGTGCTTTTGGGTATCTTGCTGCAACCTAACTTGAGTACGACGGCATTCTGCGGGATTACTATTTGGCTAATCGCTTTGGCAGCTGGGTTACCTTATATTTACCTGATGGGAACGGCTTTGGGTGGATTGCTGCTAGCGACTATCAGTATCAGTTTTAAGGAATATCAGCGACGGCGGATCATGTCTTTTTTGAATCCTTGGGCCGATCCAATGCAGGATGGTTACCAGTTGGTTCAAAGTCTGCTGGCGGTTGGTTCTGGTGGGACTTGGGGTGCTGGATTTGGGCTGTCTCAGCAAAAGTTATTTTATCTGCCGATTCAATACACGGATTTTATCTTTGCTGTGTTTGCTGAAGAGTTTGGCTTTGCAGGCTCTTTGGTGCTGTTGCTGTTGCTTTTAGTGTACGGGACGCTGGCATTGATTGTGTCGATGAAGGCTCAAAATGCGATTCATCGACTGGTGGCGATCGGTGTAATGATTTTGATGGTGGGACAGTCGCTGATGAATATTGGGGTGGCGACGGGTGCGCTACCAACGACGGGTTTGCCTTTACCGTTGTTTAGCTATGGCGGTAATTCGATGATTGCGAGTTTGCTGGGGGCTGGAATTTTGATTCGGGTGGCGAGAGAGAGTAGAGAAGCTGAGGTGGTTTCTCTGGAAGATAAGCGATCGAGAAGTAGGCGGCGGCGCTGAGGGCGGTAAGGTTATCTGCACCCGGTTATGACGTAATTTATGCTTCCAGTTTTTGGACGTAAGCTGGACATGGTGTAAGCGTATTGAGCAAAGATTGGTCTGCTGTCCAGAATTCGGCAGATTCTAGCTCGGCGACTGCCAGAAAAGCAGCATCATAGAGAGTTGCCAGCGAGAACTGTTCGGCTATAGCCCATGTTCTGGCACGAATAGCATCGCTATCAAGATAGTCAACAGGCATTTGGCAGAAGTCATCATAAAATCCCTCTGCCTGTGCTGCGGTAATTGCCCCCAACCTAACTTTTTTTCGCAATACTGAGCCAACTTCTGCCCATGCAAATGCTGGAGCAACCAAACGCACATTTGATGTCAGTAACGGAACGATCAAGTTTCTGGCTTGGAGTTGCAGTGTTTCAGGTAAAAGATAAGGAATCCAAACACTGGTGTCGATACACTTAGTCACGCCGTCCCTCATCTGCTCGCAACTGACGAATCAAGTCCACAGAGCTTGATTTAATACCTGTTGCAGCTTCTACTTCGGCGCTACGAGCTACTATGCGCTGATGGGCTGCCAGACTTCGCCGTCGTCGCACCTCACGGGCGATCGCTTCGACAACCATCTCGTTAAAAGACTCACTGCCTTCTGGAAACTGCCTCGCTTGCTCAAGCAGGTCGGCAGGAATGCGGATAGTTACAGCTTCTCGTTCCATAGTTGCAACCTATGCAATTACGAGATGACATCATATAGTGTAACTATTTTCTGAATCAGTCTACTACTGCCCTTTACGATGGGTCAGCGATCGCCAAGGGCAGGCTACGCGATCGCCGACCGAACCGTCCCAATTAGCTATAGTTAGGCATACTGGAGAAAGTTAATTGTTTGCTTATACGTAAGCTTTTATATGCCCAATCTCAGTCTCAAGCCAAGCAACAAACCTGTTAAAGCCTACTACGAAGCTTTAGAACAGTATGCCAAACTGGGGGTTTTGCATGAAGGGGCTGTGCAAACGGCATTTCAGCAGTTGCTTGAGTCCTGTGGTCGGCAGTTCAAATGGACATTGGTGCCACAATATGCCATCAAGCGACCCAAGAAACAGCCCATTCGGATGGATGGGGCATTGGTTGATGATTATAACTTGGCGCGTGCTTATTGGGAAGCGAAGGATATTAAGGATGATTTAAAGAAGGAAATTCCGAAAAAGTTTGCTGCTGGCTATCCCAAAGATAATATCATTTTTCAACGGCCCGATCGCGCTATTCTCTACCAAGATGGCAAACTGGTGATGGATGAAGATATCACCAAACCACAGGCGTTAGTAGATGTCGTTCGCCAATTCTTTGAATATCGACCCCCAGCTATTGAACAATGGGAAAGGGCGGTTGAAGAGTTTGGTATTCGCGTTAAGGAACACGCTACTGCGTTACTAGAATTAATCAGAGATCAGGAGAAGAAAAACAAAAAGTTTATTGATGCTTTTGCCGACTTTATGCAACTTTGTCGTCAATCAATTAACCCCAATCTTTCGGAAGCAGCGGTTGAGGAAATGTTGATTCAGCATTTATTGACTGAGCGCATTTTTCGCAGCGTGTTTAATAATCCTGATTTTGCTCAACGTAATATTATTGCGGTAGAAATTGAGAAAGTAATTAATGCTTTAACTTCTAAATCTTTTAGTCGCAGTCATTTTTTGAATAAGTTGGATCGGTTTTATGGTGCGATCGAGGAAACCGCAGCAACCATCGATGATTATGCCCAAAAACAGGATTTTCTCAATCGGATTTATGAGCGATTTTTCCAAGGGTTTTCGGTAAAAGTTGCCGATACTCACGGGATTGTTTATACTCCTCAACCGATTGTAAGTTTTATGGTGAAAAGTGTTGAGGAAATTTTGCAGAGGGAGTTTGGCAAATCGTTAGTTGATCAAGGCGTTCATGTTCTCGATCCGTTTGTGGGAACGGGTAATTTTATTATTCGGGTAATCCGAGAAATCGCCGCAATTCAAAAATCGGCTTTACCTTATAAGTATGAACATGAATTGCACTGTAATGAGGTGATGCTGTTGCCTTATTATATTGCGGCAATGAATATTGAGCATGAATATTTTGAGCAGGCGGGGAAATATAAAACTTTTGAAGGGATTTGTTTGGTTGATACCTTTGAGGATCAAGCCATTCAACAGTTAAACTTATTTAGTCCTGAAAATATGAAGCGCGTGGAAAGACAGAGACAGTCAAATATTTTTGTAATTATGGGTAATCCTCCTTATAATGTTGGTCAGTTGAATGAAAATGATAATAATAAAAATCGGAGATATACGACAAAAGATAAAACGGGAATAGATGATGTTGTTTCGGCAACTTACGCCAAAGCATCAAAGGCGACTAATAAAAATGCTCTTTCCGATCCTTATGTGAAGGCGATTCGGTGGGCGAGTGATAGAATAAGTGATGAAGGTATAGTTGCTTTTGTTACTAATAACAGTTTTATCGAACAAATAGCTTTTGATGGGATGAGACAGCAGCTAGAGAAAGATTTTGATAAAATATATGTGTTTGATTTGGGGGGAAATGTGAGAAAAAATCCTAAGCTGTCAGGGACGACTCATAATGTGTTTGGTATTCAGGTGGGTGTGAGTGTTAATATTTTTGTTAAAAAGCGGACAGAGTAAATATAATGAGGCTAATAGATGTCGCCAAGCAACTATTGATAGATCCACGAAAATGTACAGATTATGCCCTAAATCAGGATAATCCAATTGGAAAAGATAAAGCTATAATGTTTCGTCAATATTTGGGATTTACTCAAGATAATTATCAAGCTTTACTAGAGCAAATTCAAGCACAAGTTATGGATGCAGAGGCAAATTTGGGAATATCTGATGAACATGGACAGCGATATCAGGTTGATTTGGAAATAAGGGGAATGGAAGCAGGACAGCAAGAAATTGTTCGCACAGGATGGATAGTTAGACCGAATGAAGATATTGCAAGACTTGTTACTCTTTATGTTAGGAGGCGCAAATGATTAAACCTGATTTATTTGATGTGGTGGAACTACTGGTTGATATTCCTGAATTAGGACGATCGGCGGGCGATCGCGGTGCTATTGTGGAACAATATAGCGATCGCGCATCTGAAGTAGAATTTACAAACCCTGAAGGGGAAACCTTGGCACTCCATACCCTTTCTCCCGAACAGTTTATCGTAGTTTGGCAAGCCAAAACAAAAACTTGGGTATCTCTTGCCGATCGCATTACCTCTGCCGTCCAAAAACTCTCAGAAGAAAGACAGGAAGAAGTATTAAATTTTACCCGTTCTCTGTATAAAAATTGGGTTTAGAAGTTTATGATACTATCGTAAGGAGAGCGATTAATTATGAAATTCACAAGAATTACAGTCAATCCGAAAAAAATGGGGGGAGTTCCTTGCCTTTGTGATTTACGGATTCCTGTTGCTACTGTTGTTGGGATGTTTGCCGAAGGAATGAGAGATAATGAAATTTTAGAGGCATTTCCTGACTTGAAAATAGAGGATATTCAGGAAGCTTTACATTATGCTGCTCAAGCAGTTCGAGAAATCATTCCTGAAGTATTGAGAAAAGAACGACTTGCTTTTAGTTTGGCTTCGATTCCGTATGTTAGCGATCGAGAAATGCAGGAAATTCAAGAACAATTTGGTTCACCATCAGACTATGAAGATGAAGAATTTGTTGATATGGCAAAGTGGGTGAAACATGGTCATAAAATTTCGATAGAGGTGATTTAATGCAAAGCTCAATATCAACTCACTTCACGATTGAATTTGAACAAGAAAATGATGGCCGTTGGATTGCAGAAATTATAGAAATACCAGGTGTTTTGGTGTATGGTTTAACTCAACAAGAAGCGATAGCTAATGTCCAAGCTTTAGCTTTGCGAGTGATTGCTGACAAACTGGAACACGGCGAGATCAGCTTAGGTTTGACAAGTCTCACTTTTGTTGCTGCCTAGAGGATAGTAATATGAGTCAGTGGTCATCGACAAAAGGGAGAAAAGTGTTAGCTGCACTGGAGAAAATTGGATGGTGTGTTAAAAGACAAACGGGATCGCATAAAATCCTAGAGAGAGAAGGTTGGGATGATTATGTATTCTCGTTTGGGAATAGCGATGAAATCGGATCGAAAATGCTTGCTCGCATTGCTAAAAAAACAGGATTGGTACCAGAAGATTTATGAAAAAAGCACAAATCTACTATGCTCGAATGGATGAGTTTTGGCGAAAAGAAGAAAAGTTAGATTATAAGGAGATGTAAGTGATTGTATTTTTAAGTTATTTAGTAATTGAGGTGCGTGGGTGTGTTAATATATTTGTAAAAAAGCAAGTTAGTTCAAAAGATACGGAGTAGAGATGGAAGCACAAGAACTTAAAGCTTTAATTAAAGAAAGTATTCGCGAAGTTTTGCGAGAAGAAAGACTGTTACTATGTCAAGCTTTAATACCATACGTCAGTGATGAAGAACAAGAAGAACTAAATGAAATGTTTGGTTCACTATCAGACTATGAAGATGAAGAGTTAGTTGATATGACAGATTGGGTAAAACATGGCCATAAAATTCCGTAAGAACGCTTTAAAATTTTGGAGGAACATGATTACAAAGAAAAACAACTGTTTGAGCTAAGGGAAAAGATTGCCGAAGGTACAGAACAAATTCCTCAAGGAAAAGTTGTCGATGGTGAATTAGTTTTTCAACAGTTACAAGAAAAGCTAGAACAGATGGAAAATGGATAGCGATATTTGAAGGCTTTGTTTGAGGAATTTAGGGATAATTTATGAGAAAATCACAAATTTACTATGCTCGAATGGATGAGTTTTGGCGGAAAGAAGAAAAGTTAGATTATTTAGGAAAACTTGAGCATATTGGTAATGTAGAATGGGAAGAAATTAAACCTGATAAAAATCATACTTGGCTAACTGAAGGCTTAGAAGATGATTTTGAGACGTTTATTGCATTAGGAAGCAAGGAAACAAAATCCACAAAAGGAGAGGTAAGTGATTGTATTTTCAAATTATTTAGCAACGGAGTTAAAACTAATCGAGATGTTTGGGCATATAATTTTAGCCATGAGGAAGTTTCAGCAAACATTCAAACAATGATTACTACTTATAATGAACAGCTAATTCAATGGAAGCAGAAAGGTAATAATTTTCTTACTATTGACGATTTTGTGACCTGTGATGAGACTAGAATTAGTTGGTCGGGTGACTTAAAAGAGCATTTAATTAGAGGTGTAATAGTAAAATATAATTCTGATAGATTAAGACGCTCACTTTACCGACCATTTATAGTTTCTTGGCTTTATTTTGATCGTCATTTGAACAATAGACGTTACCAATTTCCATCAATCTTACCTACTCCTAAAATTGAAGAAGAGAATCAGATAATTTGTTGGAGTGGTATCGGTAATACTAAACCATTTCATTGTTTAATCGTTAAATATATTCCTGATTTGCATTTAACCGGTGACTCTCAATGCTTCCCATTCTACACCTACGATGAAGACGGAACAAACCGCAGAGAAAACATCACCGATTGGGCATTAGAACAATATCGCACCCATTACCAAGATACCACAATTACCAAATGGGATATCTTCCATTACACATACTCACTTCTCCATCATCCCCACTACCGAGAACGCTACGCCGCTAACCTAAAAAGAGAACTTCCGCGCATTCCCTTCGCGCCAGAATTTCATCCTTTCGCAACAGCAGGAAAACGACTGGCAGAAATTCACGTTAACTACGAACAACAGCCGGAATATCGCCTAAAACATATCGAAAACAAAGACTTACCAATTGATTGGCGCGTGGAAAAAATGCGCCTTTCTAAAGATAAAACTCAAATCAAATATAACGACTTTCTCACCTTAGCAGATATTCCACCAGAAGTATTTGAATATCGCTTAGGCAATCGTTCTGCTTTAGATTGGATAATTGACCAATATCAGGTTAGCACAGATAACCGTAGTGGTATTACAAATGATCCCAATCGACTTGATGATGAAGAATATATTGTGCGCTTAATTAAACAGGTGATTACGGTTAGTTTAGAAACCGTTAAAATTGTGAAAGGTTTGCCAGATTTAGGGTTGCCGAAAGATTGATTAGGGTTTTGGATTTATAGGGGTTTTCAGTTGGATGAAGTACACCTCAGAAACCGGGTTTCTCTGTACTACTTACACACTTTTAATTGCTCTCTAACTTCCTGATGAGTAGCCAAGTAATCTTTTAGCCACTCGCACCCCCGCTCCAACAATTCATCTAATTCTTCAACGCGCCATATCCTTACAGTGCTGTCAGAACCAGCAGTAGCTAAACTCTTCCCATCTGCGCTAAAACTGACGCTAAAAATATCTCCCGTTTGAGCTTTAAATTGAGCTAGCAGCAGTTGTCCAGATGGCTTATCAAACCTAACCCAAAGTTTGACTGTACCATCCGAGCCCGCAGTAGCAAGGCGTTGTCCATCGGGGCTAAAACTCATACTTCTAACCTCGCCTTGCTCGGTATTAAATTGAGTCAAAATCTCACCATTTGGATTCCAAATTTTTACGGTACTGTCATCTCCTGCGGTGGCAATGTGCTGTCCATCCGGCGACCAAGATAGGCTCCACACTCGACTCTGATGTGCTTTGAAAGTTAAAGCTAGGGGTTTTCCAGATTGGTTCCAGAACCTCACCGTGCCGTCGTCTCCGGCGGTAGCGATGCGTTTGGCGTCGGGGCTAAAACTGATGCTTCTAACTTTGGCCCGATCGCTTTTGAATTCAGCTAACATCTGCCCGGATTGGTTCCAAAGCCGCACAATGCCTTCATCTCCTGATGTGGCAACGTACTGTCCATCACGGCTAAAACTTACACTTAAAACCAAACTTTTATGAGCTTTGAATGCAGAAATTAACTCCTGTCCAGATTCGTTCCAAAGTCGCACCATGCCATTGGAGTAAGCTGTGGCAATGTGCTTTCCGTTGGGGCTAAAAGTTACACGCCAAAACTCTCTATCTTTGAGAAGTAATTGTTTACCCCGCGAGACCGAGCGCGACACCTGTAAATCCCACAAATCCGCAAGTTTCACCGTACCATCGTCTCCGGCGGTAGCAATGCGCTGTCCATCCTGGCTATGTCCGTTGGGACTAAAACTTACGCTCAAAACTTCACCTTGATGAGAGTTGAATTTATCCAACTGCTGCCCAAATTTGTTCCAAAGCCGCACCGTGCCATCTGCACCAGTTGTGGCAATGCGCTGTCCATCCGGACTAAAATTTACGCTCCAAACTCTGTCTTGATTAGTGTTGAATTGAGTCAACTGCTGGCCGAATTGTTTCCAAATTCGCACCGTGCCATCTGCACCAGTGGTGGCAATGCGCTGTCCATCCGGACTAAAACTTAGACTCCAAACTCCACCGGGGTTACTTTTAAATTGATTTAGCTGTTTTCCAGACTGGTTCCAAAGTCGTACCGTGCCATCTGCGCCTGCTGTGGCAATGCGCTCTCCATCAGGGCTAAAACTCATACTTCTAATCTCACCCGGCGTGCTATTAAAGTTCGCTAATTGCTGTCCGAATTGGTTCCAAATTCGCACCGTACCATCAGAACCTGCGATCGCAATCCGCTTTCCATCTAAGCTCAAACTCATATTTCTAACGTGACCTTTATGACCTTTGAATGGAGAATTTAACGGTTTTCCAAACTGGTTCCAAAGTCGAATTTTTCCATCTGCTCCTACTGTGGCAATGCGATATCCGTCAAGCAATTGGGGATTGGGGATTGGGGATTGGGGATTGGTCTTTTTTTCAGTACTAAAGCTTACAGTTTTGACTTCACCTTGATTGCTTTTGAATGTAGATAGCAGTTTGCCAGATCGATTCCAAAGACGCACAGTGTTGTCGTTTCCTGTAGTGGCAATGCGTTTGCCATCGGGGCTAAAACTTACGCTCCAAATTTGGCCTTGATGACCTTTTAGTTGATTGCGCTCGTGGATTTGATCGAGAATTGTTTGTAATGCTAATAAAGGGCTGATGGCTGGATATTTTTGCAAATGGCTATGTTTTTCCACCATTTTTTTCAAATCTTGTCCCGCCTGCATGGCTGAGACTAAAGCTTTGATTTCTTCGCCTCCTTGAGTTTCAAATAATCTTAAGGAGTTCATGCCTTTAGACTCTAGTTTCAGTTCTTCCCATTCGGCTTTTATGCTTGTAGCGGCGTGGAAAATAGTTGCTGCTGTTAGGGCTGAAATTACGCCCAAGACGGTGATGCCTCTTTTGATTGTACGATTGGCTTTTTGTTGAGCTTCGGCTAATATTTGATTTGCCTGTTTTTCGGCTTGTAAGGCTATTTCAACTTGTTTTCGGTCTAATTCTTGGCTGGCTGTCAAGAACTGATAATCGCGATCGCTCAAGCTTTGCTCTGCTGCCCATTCTAAGGCGTCTTGTAAGGCTTTACCGCGCAAAAGTCGGGATTCGTCTTGGCAATTGGAGGCTAACCAGGCTGTTAATGATTCTGCATAAGGTCGCAGATTTGCTAATACGCTTTCGACCCAATTCTGGTTAAAGATGGAGGCATAAATGCGGTTGGCTGCTGTTAATTTTCCTTGCCGTTTGACTACTAATCCCGATAAGAGTAATTCTGTTTGTTCTGTACTGTTATCTGCTGATATTTCGCCTTGTTGTAAAATTTGTTGGTATAGTCCTAACAATCTGCCTGTGTGTTGCTCATTTCTTAAGAGGCGATCGCGTATTGTCTTGAGGTGCTTTGGCTCATCAGTCGCTTCCCAGTTGTCGATGATGTGCGATCGCGTTAGCTGCGCGACATCGGCGATTTTGGATTTTGGTAATTGGGAACCCCCCCCTTCGTCCCCCCCCGTACACTGGGGGGGAAAGAGGGTCGGGAGTTTTGGTAATTGGGAACCCCCCCCTTCGTCCCCCCCCGTACACTGGGGGGGAAAGAGGGGAGGATTGCTTTTCTGCTCCTCTGCTTGTTCAAGAATGAGCTTACAAATCTTTTGGGTGAGAAACGGTTGTCCACCAGTCCAGGCTAATACTTCTTTTAGCACGATATCGGGATTGGCGATTTTTTCTGCCAACCCTTTAGCTAGAGGCTGAGCTTCATCTAATTGAAAGCCATTAAGTTGAATTGCTCTGCCAATATTAAAAGGCGTGCGATTTTTGTCTTGGATTAAATCGGATGGGGTTGTCACTCCCAAAAGCGCAAAAGTGAGACGATTGTATTCTGGGTTTTCGGCTCGTTTGTTGTAGCAGTAGCGGATGAATGCAAAAAAATCATCGGTCGGAAAGCTAAGTTTGAGAATGCTATCAATTTCATCAATAAAGATAGCAATAGGTTGGCTGACTTCAACCAGCAACACTTCGTCAAGAAACTGACTCAACCTTTGTACGGGGGAAAGAAACTCGCGATCGCGCCACCAACTCCTTAATTCGATTTTGTCAAACAAATCGAAACTATTTACTAACGAGTAAACAACACCTGCATACCACTGGTTTTGGGTGACATCCCAGTTACCAATCTCTGAGAGATCGATCGCCGCACAGGCAATTCCATCTGAAAGCAACCTTTGCATCGTTCGCAGCTGCAAGCTGGACTTTCCCATTTGTCTGGAATTAAGTACATAGCAAAATTCCCCAGCTTTCACTCCTTCATAAAAATCGCGATCGGCTTGTCGCTTCACATAAGTGGGAGCATCAGGTGGTAGACTTCCGCCAACTTGATATTTATAATCATGAGAAAGTCCGTTGCCGTAACTCTCTGTTTTCATATAGATGACCCTAGATGATTTTAAATTTTAGATTTTAGATTTAATTTTAGATTTGCCATTCAAAGAAAGCAATTTTAAATCTCAAATCTGCAATTCCCTTACTGGACTTCAAAATCCACGTTTCTGATTGCACTACCAGTACAGTTTACCTCTCTTTGGCGGGGAAAAGTCTTTACCGGAAGGAGGGAACCGGATTCGCTGCGAAAAACGCGAAGAACGTAACGACCTGCTGGCAAAGACGATAATTGATAAGAAGGGTTAGAAGAATCGATCCGAGCCATCCTCGATCGAGACTCATCCCTATTAGGAGCGGAAGGTACAACGTAGTAAGATCCGTCTCCTTGGATACCATCGCCGAATAATCTTCCGCTAATCGAACAAGATTTATTTGCTTGTACAACGTCCGGTAGAACCTCCCGGTTTTCGTTACCAGGCTGAGCCTGGTAACGATAATACTGAGGCTCCGCTTCTTGGTTCAAGATCGCAGTTAAACCAACTCCTACATTACATATTAATAACGGTGCCAAAAATATGGTAATCGCGACTAATTTTTGTGCTGTCTTCATCAACTGCTTCCCAATCGTTCTCTGAAATATCGACGATATAAATCGCAGCGCGGTTTCACATTATTACCTTGCAGATGTACCAACCCCATACTGTGCAACTTAAACGCCACTTCTGCTTCTAATCGCACTGGGTTAGATGTAGCAACAACTTCGAGCATCGCTTGCGCTAATTCTGGGCGCTGTTGAAGATTCCACAAGTGGCGTCGTAGATGATCGCTATAAAGTCCCGCTTCTGTAGGTGCTGTTTGGAGCAGTTCCTCAAGGGTGATGTCTTGGCGAGCAATGTGATAGAGAGCAAACCGCTGTAAATATGGGTGTCCTCCTACCGTGTTCATCAGTTGTTCTACCTGGGAGGCGTTCCAATTCAATCCGTACCGCTGCGCCAATTCCTGCACTTGATGGCTGCTAAATTCTGGCAATTCAATTGGCAATCCTACGTTGAAAGGGGATTGATTGATGTCGAGGGGAATATAAACTTCTGTGGAATGTACGACTACCAAGCGAAGTTTTTTCCAAATGTCGCGCTTTTTGGATTCTTCGTGCCAAGTTCGCAGAAGTCCGAAGAAGTCGTCGGCAATTTCTGGGTGTTCAAAAACGCGATCGACTTCATCCAATCCCAAGACGAGCGGCTGATCTATTTCGGCAAGCAAGTATTTTTCAAAGTAGGCTTTGCAGTTAACTTTGCTGCCAAAAATATCATCCCAATAGTCCGCTAGTTTATTAGGCAGCTGCAATTCTAAACCTACACAAGCGCAGAACCACTTTAAGAATCGATCCAGGTTGCTGAAGATCGATCGCTCTGCTAGGTGAAAGCTCAAACTTACGGTTTGACAGCCGGAATTTTCTGCATGATTGAGAATCCTAGCCATTAAGGAAGTTTTGCCCATTTGTCGGGGTGCTTTGATGCGAATCAAAGCGCCCGGTTGCAAAATCATTTCGTAACAGCGAGATTCAATAGGAGGTCGGTCTATATAAAAGGAGGAGGCTAAGTCCACTTGACCTTCCGGTACTTCCGGCGCTGCTACTGGTAATGGACGACCGTCCAAGCTTTCCGATGTTACGGGTATGGTTAATGCGATCGGGGTAAGACGGAGATCTGTTTCATAGATCGGCCCTTGGGTGTCAGGTTGTATATCTTTACGCCCATTTTTGACAAAGCTGAGGATTTCTTGCACAACGGCGGCTGTGTCGGCTTCTCCTCGCCACTGAATTTGGGGAACGTCGTGTAAATGGCTGCGAAGGTCGTAGCTTAGCGGCGAGTTGAGGGGAAAATCGACGCGAATGGCTAAAATTGCTGGTTTGTTGTGGATAGAACGCAACTCTTTGACGCGCTGTACTTCTGCGATCAGCATATCGCTGAAGGCGGATTGAGGAGATAGCAGCAGCAGGAAGTAATCGCACTGCTTTAATTCGATGTCGATGCGTTGGGGCCAATTTTCTCCCAGCCGGATGCTCTCTTGTGCCATGAATACTTGCTGACTAGACGCTTTCAGGGCTTCTGAGAGCTGTTCGGCAAGGTGGAGGTCTGGTTCTTGGGGGCGGTAGGAGATAAAGATTTTGCTATTAGCGATCGCATTTTGGGTCTGGGTATTGGAAATTTCAGATAAGGGCGACGGCATCACCGCGTCTCCATATTTTCCTCTTCTTTCCTCTTCTTCTCTAGGCCGCTGCGCCTGATTGTGCAGGTAAATGCGGAGACGGTTCTCTTTGCCTCTGGTAAAACCGTCGATGCCAAACTTGTTATAGACTTGGCCCATGCGTTTGAGGCAGGCACCTTCGGAAGTTTCCAGTTTCAAGGCGATTTCTTCGTATTCCATCTCCTCTGCAAAGCGCAGCAAGAACACTTCCTCCTGTTCTGGAGAAAGTTCGCGATCGTGCGCCATCTGAATTAGGAATTGACGCGAGAACATCAGTAAATCGCCTCTCTAACGACACAACTACTCAGACACTAATCACCTCCTCAAACGCTACCTCTGAAATAGTTTACAAAAATTATGAGTTAAATAACCTCAGCAAAGCAGAGTTTTAAGCGTGGTTCAAAGGTTGCCGCAGAGGTAACCTTGTCTATTGAATGGAGTCACACAGGACAAACAAGGTGAATGCCTCTGTTTCTACGATAGCTTACAGCGGTTTTCAGTTGTATGAAGTACACCGCAGAAACCGGGTTTCTTCAAGAACTCTTTAAGAAACCCGGTTTCTTGAAGAGGTTTCTTCAAGTTTCTCTGTATCTCACTCACCTGAAACGGGCTGTATACCTCAGATGTAACCTACTATAAGCAAAAAGCACCGAGTCTGTTCGCACAGGCGAGACTTCGGTGTTTGGATATTGTTTAGAAGCGAAATGCCTACAAAATGCGATCGCGTAGTAATCTTTGGTATTTGGCTATTCCACATCGATAATGAAAATCTGCCTTACTATGCCGCTACCTCCTGTGGCTTGATCTATTGTTGTGCCAGAACCAGAAAACTCCACTTGAACGGAGGAACTTGCAGGTGTATAGTTACCAGAAATTTGAATATTGTGTCTACCTCTGGAAAGAAATCTTGATAAATTAACCGTACCTCCACGACCTTTAATTGTTTTAACAACTCTGCCGTCTACAGTGATTTGTGCAGTTAATTCTGTGCCTGAATCGCTGCTAATTACCAGATTATGAGCTTGCCTGATATTTGGCGAATCCAGATTAATCCTGGTGGTTTGTTGTTGCTCGGAAACATTTTGGCGCGGCTGAAGAGGCTTTCTTATATGTATTGCAGGAGGATTTTTTCTCTCAGGCTCTCTAGCAAGGAAATTATCTGTTTGGGTGAGATTACTTGGAGAAACTTCTCCTGAATCAAGATGTGGTAAGAAAAAACTTTTGTTTATGTATAGCAAGTGATTGAACTTACTAAAATTGCCGAGAGCCTGGGGATTCCGATTAAAGTCAATCCTGGTTTCTTGGCTGGCGCTATCCAAAAATATTTCTGCGATCGCGGCCCGATCGTATGCGGCGACTAAAGCAATGCAGGTAGTAGCAAAAATCAAAATCATCCGATTCATACTGTAACTCCTAATTTAAGAAAAACGACTGCTCAAAATTATTCGCTTATAGCTATTCACTAGGCGTATTTATTTCGAGCAATCGTTGATTTTTCTTTGCGAGAAAATCTGATTAAAGTCTAGCAGAAAGATCGAAAAATTACTTTTTACCGATGCTGTAAATTTCTGTATCGATCTGCCGCGTTGTATACGTCAATTGTGGGATTAACTCGAATCTGAACTGTTGGGCCTTTCCCAATTCCATTATTGCTACCGCCGCGCAGAGTTTGTCGTACATTTCGTTCTTGAACTGCCCGACCTGGCCCTACGTGAATCTGTTGACCAGTAGTTACAATAGCGTTTCCTCTACAAGACCCTTCACTTTGCATATCGACGTTATTGCTGCGTCGCGCTGGTCCAGAACCACTGATGGAAACTTGAATGCCCTGATCGAATTGCACGCATTGTGCCCTCACAGAAGAGTTTGAAAAAGGCTCAAAAACTAAAACAGCAGAAACAGATAAAAAACTGAACGCCATTAAAAAAACTCTCATGTGTACCTCTTGAAAAAGCTAGTGGAACAAATATTTCAAATGGATCGATCGACAAAACCCGGATAGCTTCGATCGCTATTGAATTGCCGCCCGTTTTGACGAACTGTATTGCGATCGCCCCTGACATCGACTCCCTGATTTTGGTTCTGCACAACACCCCGGTCGCCCCCGAATCTCTGACGCCCGCCTCTACCGCTGCGATCGATATTAATCACATTGATATGTTTTTTCACATTATTGTTGTTGCCGGTCACGGTAGCGGTTTGCGAGCTTTGTTGCGAGACAGCACTATCACCACCTCTACTGTTGTAAGATTGAGCCATTGCAAGTTGGGGCAACATCCCAAGAGTGGCAAAAGCCAAAACACCAAATATGTAAGTTTTCTTCATGGCTTTATTTTCTGTAAGTAACAGCTTCTATTAGGAGGAAGAAAGTGCTTATGCTTGAGAACGCTTAAAGCCTCGTACTTTCTTCCGCCTCTACTAGGAAGCTGACAAAATCACGCGATCGCGGTAACTAAATTCCCTTTCTAGCGCAAGTATTGTTACAGCTAGAGGGGCGCTGAACGGGACGATGAATTTGATTTCGGTTGCCATTACTTTGCCGAGCTGTTTGATCGACTCGGTTACCATACCCATGACTGTTGGCTTCCTGATATTGGTCTTGTACAACCCCTTGATTGCCTGTTCCTTGGCGACGACCGCCGTTATTTGACTGACTGGAATTCTGGTTAATTGAGTTACCTTTACCATTAGCAGTCGCTTGTTGGTTACTTGTCTGAATGACAGCGTTGTCGCCACCACGAGATTGGCAGCAAGGATTAGGATTAGCTTGGGCGATAAAGGGAACCAGCCCAACGGAGCTAGCAGTCAAAATACCAAGTATGTAAGTTTTCTTGACAATCTTTGCAAAGCTCAGGCCAGTTTTAATTGAGTTGGTGTTCGTCATGTCAGCTTCTTCCTGTAAAACTAATTGTCGTTTGGATAGGAGAGTAGAATTTCTCTTGGTTTTCCAGAGCCTCTGTTCACCTCTGAAACTATATTGACTCACCTCTGCTATCCTCGTCAAGTATATTTACAAATCTTCATATAACTAGCCTTCCTCTATATCCCGCAGTGTCTGAAACTCAAGCAGGACTTACGCAGTCAGGGGCTAGTGCCTTCGTCGGAAGTTGTAGGGGCGGGTTTTGTCATGATTCTTGTGGGTTAGCCACAAATTATAGCTAGGGACTAGGGGCTAGGGGCTAGGGGCTAGCTATACTTGTGATACCAAATCGGCTTGCCTAAACCCTTTTTTACCCGACGACTAAAGTCGCGGCTATACAAACAAAGCCCGCGCTGGCGGGCTTCAAGTACGCGATCGCGATCGGATCTTGCGATCCTCTTAAATAGGATCGCAGCGTATCTCGATCAAAAAGCCATCAGGATCGTAGAAATAGATTCCGCGTCCGGTAGGACGAGTAACTGGGCCATGATCTATGCGTACTTGATGCAGTTTCAGCACCTCAAGTGCGGTATCGAACAACTGCCGATCGATATCAAAGGCTAAATGATTGGCGCGAGTAAAAGCGCGACTGGGGTCTGGATCTGGCGGTGAGAGATCCGGTTCCCAAAACAAATCGATCACCGTACCATCGGGAGTAACGAAGTTGGCAACTTTCCCAGCAGCTACCAAGTCAACCAGCGTTTTGGGAACTTCATCGCCTGTCAATTCGTGCAAACCCAGGATATTTCCGTAAAAACGGCGAGAAGCCTGCATATCTTTGACGTTCAAGGCGATATGGTGAACGCGGCGCAGATTACCTGGGACAAGTGCAGCGTTAAGGGATTGGGGGTGAGACAGCATGACACGAAGCGATCGATCGCATGACTGCCATCAGTCTACCTCAAATGCTGCCAAAGTTAGAGGTCGATCTGAAATTGAGTATATAGACTGAAAGAGTAGAAATGATTGATGATAAAAAACACCGATGAAAAAATCAGTTTCGATGGTTCTGCTATTATCTTTATTACTGATGGCAATCATATCTCCTTTTTCGGCTCTATCCTTATTGATGGTCTTTGTGTTGATTTCAGCAATTGGCTGGACAATCTGGACTTTAGTGCGAACTGCCGTTAGCGATGATGCCTAAATCTGGGTTTGTTCAGAAAGTGCATCGAGATCGATCCAGAAAATATCACCTTGATTGATTACCATTCGCCTTCAACAATCCGCCGATGATAGCGACTTATAGTGCGAAGCATAGCTTGTTCTTCCTCATCAGGAGGGTCAGCGTATGCGGCATTAATTTTCTCTAACAATTGTAGATTTTGACGACGGCGGATAAATTCTTCTAGCGCAAGTGCCATTAAGCGACTGCGTGAGACTTTCAGTTCTTCAGCTACCGCCTCCGCTTGTTTAAACAAAGATTCTGGCAGCGAAATTGCTGTTTTTACGTTTGCCATAAAATCATACTTTCAGGTGTGATAAAAGTATAACTTTTGGTTTGACTAATTGCAATACGCGGTAGGTATAGCTAGGGACTAGGAGAAGTTTAGGTTAGAGCAGAAGTACACCGAGTTTTTTTGCTCACTCAGCTTCTCCAATCAGAGTAAAAGCTGCCCAATTTTTCGGTTCAGGATGATTTTTCATCGTCGTCAACATCGCCTGACGCAATGCCTGAGCCTTATCAGGGTTCTTTTGCAGATTTTGATAAAATTCCATCATCAACGCTGCTGTCGGGGCATCTGGCACTGCCCAAAGTGATACAATTACACTGGGTACACCGGCACTAATTAAACTACGATATAATCCAATTACGCCATCGCCAGTTAGTTTTCCTTTCCCGGTATCGCAAGCACTTAAAACTACTAATTCAGCGTGTAATTTCAAATCTAAAATTTCGCTAGAAGTGAGTAAACCATTATCATTTCCTATAGCTTTTGGGTAGTCTCCCAGGGAATAGTAAGCTGCTCCCAGATTTCCGAGTGCGTTTCCTTCTCCTTGGCGGTTTTTAATTTCCCTGTAAATAGTTAATGCCTGTTGCCAAGACTGCAATGCCGCCTCATATTGACTGGTCTGAAATTGCTCAATCCCTTGCTCAAACAGTCTATCTGCTTCTGCTTTCCGTGCATCAGATGTTTGCGCCAACACTGACGGCGTAGAAAATACCACCCTCAAATTAGCAGCAAAAGGTATTGCACCAGCACTCAGCAGGGTAATCAGTACAGTAAAGCCAATTTTTCGGAGATTCACGGTCATTTTCTGGGAAAAGTGCAGCGACATTACTGTTTTACTCCAAGGTGAAACGGCAGGATAAACAAAGATTCTGGCAGTTTTGATCTTTAGACATCTCCACAAATTAAAGGTGCGTTACCTGGAACCCTTGTAGAGACGTTGCATGCAACGTCTCTACATTCTTTTTTGGAGATGCCTAATGTAAGTCGCTAATTCAATCAAGTCACGGATAACCTGTGGACGTTTTTGGAGCGAGGTCATTTTTCCCCCTACAACCCCTGATGCTTGGAAATACGCGATCGCACAGCTTGACGAATCTCCATCCAATCTTCCTCCGTCATCGCCGTAGCATTTCCTGATTCCAAACCCTCTAATAACATCCCTTCCAAACGTTCTGTAGTTTTGCGTTTTTGGTCTTGGCGAATTAACTCACGAAAATACTCGCTAACTGTACTATAACCCCCTTGGGCTACCTGTTCTTCAATATAAGTTCGCATTGATTCAGGTAGAGAAATATTAATACTTGTCACGGGTATTACTTACCTCATTTAACTCCTTATTTTTATTCTGGCATATTTTGCCATTTTTTGCCAAGTTTCGCTCAACCAGTAATTTTTTAACAGCATGGGGAAGCGCGATCGCTATGCCTCTTTGAATATACAAGGGGCGGGTTTGGTGAGATAATTTAATATAATTATCCAAAATCTAATCTAAGCTACAATGCAAGCAGGTCAAGCATTCCACTAGCCCCAGCATGATAGAAACACTGCAAACTTATCTTTACCACCTCGGACAATTTGCCGATACCCTCGTCAAAACTCAGCTAACTCAACTCAGTTGGCTGAGTGTCGGCATCATTTTTGCAGCGGGCTTGCTTACCAGCCTCACACCCTGTATGCTGTCCATGTTACCGATTACGATCGGCTACATCGGCGGCTATGAAGCCAAAAGCCGCCTGCAAGCAGCCGCCCAATCCACCTGGTTCTCCTTGGGATTGGCAACTACCCTCGCTGGATTAGGAATTGCAGCAGGTTTGCTGGGACAAGTCTACGGTCAAATTGGCATTGGCTTGCCGATCGTCGTTAGCATTATCGCCATCTTGATGGGGTTAAACTTACTAGAAGCCCTGCCTTTACAATTTCCATCCTTTACCAACACAGAATTTATCTCCAAAGATTTACCAGCAGGAGTCCGTTCCTATCTGCTAGGTTTAACATTCGGCTTAGTTGCTTCCCCTTGCAGCACACCCGTTCTAGCAACTTTGCTAGCTTGGGTTGCAGGAACAAAAGACTTTATTTTAGGCGCTGTTTTGCTGCTATCCTATACATTAGGATACGTCGCGCCATTAATTGTGGCTGGTACTTTCACCGCCTCTATTAAAAAATTATTGGAATTGCGTCGTTGGTCTGGTTGGATAAACCCAGTTAGCGGTGCATTATTAGTAGGATTTGGCGTATTTTCGCTGCTGTCTCGGATTCCCGTGAGAATGTGGTAACTACCAATTCGGAATTACTGAAGACAAAGCGTCATAGAAAAAAGATAAGGAAAGATGACAATTAACAATTACGAATCACCAATTACCAAAGTGAAAAATTTCTTCCAGCGCGAGTTATTGCCGCTACTGGCAAATTTGCGGCTGGCGATTTTGCTGCTGTTAGCGATCGCAGTCTTCAGCATCAGCGGCACCGTCATCGAACAAGCTCAATCCATCCCATTTTACCAGACAAACTATCCAGAACATCCAGCTTTATTTGGTTTCCTCACCTGGAAAGTTATCTTAATCCTGGGATTAAACGATGTTTATCGCACTTGGTGGTTTTTATCGCTGCTAATTCTGTTTGGCAGCAGCTTAACAGCCTGCACATTTACCCGTCAGTTTCCAGCTTTAAAAGCTGCTCGCAGTTGGAAATTTTACGACCAACCCCGCCAGTTTGAAAAATTAGCTTTAAGTGCTGAAATAGAAACAGGTTCGATAAATTCCTTATTGCCAGCTTTGCAAAAGCGCGGCTATCGCATCTTTCAAGAAGCAGATACTCTTTATGCTCGTAAAGGCATAGTCGGACGCATCGGCCCGATCGTCGTTCATGCCAGTATGCTACTCATTTTAGCAGGGTCAATTTGGGGAGCTATGAGCGGATTTCTGGCTCAAGAAATGGTTCCTAGCGGGCAAACTTTTCAAGTCAAAAATATCATTGAAGCTGGGCCTTTCGCAGAACCGCAATTTCCCAAAGATTGGTCATTAAAAGTAAATCGCTTCTGGATTGATTACACGCCACAAGGCTCAGTTAACCAGTTTTATTCCGATCTATCAGTTTTGGATAAAGAAGGAAAAGAAGTAGATCGTCAGACAATTTACGTCAACAAACCGCTACGCTATCGGGGAGTGACATTCTATCAGACAGATTGGGGCATCGCCGCGATCCGATTCCAGTTTAATAATAGCCCAATTTTGCAGTTACCTATGGCTCAATTAGATACTGGCGGTAAAGGTAGAATTTGGGGAACTTGGATTCCCACCAAACCGGATTTGAGTGAGGGAGTTTCCCTTTTAACACGGGACTTGCAAGGAACTTTACTAATTTACGATACTGCTGGTAAACTAATATCCACTCTTCGCGAAGGAATGTCCGCAGAAATCAATGGCGTCAGGTTTAAAATTGTGGAAGTTGTTGGCAGTACTGGTTTGCAAATTAAAGCCGATCCGGGTATTCCATTTGTTTACGCTGGGTTTGGTTTACTCATGCTAGGCGTCATCATGAGCTACGTCTCTCACTCCCAGATTTGGGCCTTACAAGAAGATGGACTCCTTTATGTAGGCGGTAGAACAAATCGCGCTCAAGTAGCCTTTGAGCGCGAGATTATAGAGATTTTGGATCGACTCAAAACGCCTGCAATTAGTGAAGAAGTTGCGATCGGTCCCACCTCATTAGCCAGCGAAACTTGATGGCGTCCTGCGATCGCAAAAGAGGGATTCCCTCTTCCCTCTTACTTTTGGTGACGCGCCTCAATCACCGTATGGACATTACCGCGAGGAGTAAAATCCCCTTTGACACTTACCTCTAAAGGATCGCAAGCAGCAATAAAATCATCCAAAATTTGATTAACCGATTCTTCGTGAGAGATGTAGCGATCGCGGTAACTGTTAATATAAAGTTTCAGCGCCTTCAACTCCACTACCTTTTCATCTGGGACATAGGTAATGTGGATCGTCGCAAAATCAGGATAGCCAGAAAACGGACACTTACAAGTAAACTCTGGCAAAGTAATGTTGATATTGTAGCGTCGCCCCACGCGGGGATTGGGGAAAGTGATCAGCTTTCCTTCCGCAATATCCCGTTCCCCATACTTCATCTCTAAAGTTTGCTCCAATACTACCGACTCTGGCGTGGTATTGAATTGAGTTGAGGAGTTAGCCATGATAAGTACCTAAAAAATAAATGGTGGATTGTAATCGTTATCCATTCTTTCACCCGATTCCCAATCTGGGCAATTATCCCCATCCCAACCATAAGGGTGCATTCCACAAACTAACAAATTACCCCCATAAGCTTGACCGTGGAAATGACGACAACCAACACAAGCAGGATGTTGGGTTTGCAAAGAATCTTCCGGATCGCTTACTGACCATTCATCCTCGAAAAATGTCTCTTCCAGTTGCGAATTCAGCCCCAGAAATGGCTCGACCACTTGACTAAAAAACCGCTCTACATCTTCTGATATACTAATCTGCAACTCATGGGCAACTTCTTCAGTAACCACTGCCAACGTTTCCAGCGCTTCAAGTAAAAACTGCTCCGCGTCGTTAGCAACCGTCTCTAGTATTTCAACCAAATTTTTCTGCAATTCTTCCATAGTTTCTTATGTTGGCCTATATCTCAAAATAAATTAGAATCTTCTTGAGACAAGCCTTTTAATGTGGACATCTTTATAAACAATTCTTAACCGTTGTAGCTTGCCGAGCTATGCCAAAAGGCTATTCGGTAACCATACGCACCAAGCATAACTTCAAGTGCTGACAACGCATCTGCTGTCACCATACTAATCCTGCTTCAGATGGCGCAGTTCTTCTTGCAGTGCTATAACTTGTTCTCGTAAAGAATCCACATTCTTAGTTTCCCCCCCAGCGGAGTCATCGTCTTCAACGACAATTTCAATGCGACGCGGTTCAGAGGGTTTGGTGTCCGTGGATGAGGTAATAGGTTGCTGCTGCTGGGCTCGGCTTACCATCTCGTCAACCAGACGTCGCGCTTCGTCGGTTGTCATTTCGCCCTTGGCCACCATTTCATCTGTGAGTTTTTGGGCTTGCTCTCGCAGTTCCCCTAGTGTTACCCCCGCTTTCTCTCCCGCAGCGGCAACCACCCCAACTCCCAGATAAAACGCTTTTTTAACCAGATCTCCTAAACCAGCCATAGCCGCTGCTGCTCTTAAAAAAAGGGTGACCCGGAGTTCACGCCTGCTACAAGCATCCCGTATTGCTGCTACCTTCCGGTTCTGACAAGGTTTGGGCGTTGTGGCCGCATGAGTCCAGGTCTAAAACTAGGATAGCATGATTCACAGAACTTGTGCAGTCAAAAGTCAAAAGTCAAAAGTCAAAAGTCAAAAGTCAAAAGTCAAAAAATAATTAATTACAACTGACCACTGACCACTGACCACTGACCACTGACCACTGACCACTGACCACTGACTAATGACTGCTGACTAATGACTGCTGACCAATTCGGATTCCTGGTTCTGGGCGGCAGAGCTTGTCGTACCGACCTGAATCAGCTCAACCTTATACCCATCGGGGTCTTGCACAAAAGCAATTACAGTATTACCGTGTTTCATCGGGCCTGGTTCTCGCACTACTTTACCGCCACGAGCCTTGATTTGTTCGCAAGTACCGTAAATATCATCGACTCCGATCGCAATGTGACCGTAAGCATCGCCCAAATCGTACTTAGGGACTCCCCAGTTGTAAGTTAATTCCAATACAGTGTGGTCAGACTCGTCCCCATATCCCACAAAAGCCAAGGTAAATTTGCCATCTGGATAATCTTTCTGGCGCAGCAACTTCATGCCCAGCACTTCACTGTAGAACTTAACGGATTCTTCCAGATTGCCCACTCGTAGCATTGTGTGTAGCAGTCGCATGGCCAACTCCAAATTCACTCGCTGCTTTCCATTCTAGGGGTACGCCACTTCCGGCTGCCGATAAATCTAACTTTTTATCTACCCCGCCGGTCAGACCCACACCATAGCAGCTTCTGCTTGGTGTTGGGATGAAAGGTGGGTCTTCATTGGGTACTCGATGTACCCAATGAGGACAAATCATGCTACTGTATTATAATCTGCATTTTCTATAAAATGTTAGTTTACTCAGCCAAGCTAAAAGGAACAGAAACCCAGTACCGCATCATTGATGAGATGTTGCGGACTGGGCTTTTTGTTCGTAATAAAGCGTTGCGATACTGGATGGATAATCCAGGAGTAAACGGCATGGATCTAAATAAATACTGCAAAGTTCTGGCTGACAACCCTGAATTTCCTTTGGTTAAAAAACTTAACTCAATGGCAAGACAGGCAATGGCTGAACGCGCTTGGTTGGCTATAGTTCGATTCTTTGATAACTGCAAACAGAAAGTAGCAGGCAAAAAAGGTTATCCGAAGTTCAAAAAACTGTTGACCAGAGCATCAGTTGAGTATAAAACTTCTGGTTGGAAGCTTTCAGAAGATAGAAGATATATCACTTTCACGGATAAATTCGGTGCTGGTACTTTCAAGCTTTGGGGAACTAGAGACTTACATTTTTACCAAATAGACCTTCTTAAGCGTGTTAGGATAGTTCGCCGTTCCGATGGATATTACGTGCAGTTTTGCATTAATCATGAAAGGAAAGAAACTCATGAATTAACAGGTAGAATGTTAGGACTAGATGTTGGTTTAAACCATTTCTACACCGATTCAGAAGGCAATCAAATAGAAAACCCTCGCTTTTTACGTCAAGGTGAAAAGTCGCTCAAAAGAGCTTCTCGTCAACTTTCACGAAAAAATATTGGGTCAAAAAATAGAAGAAAAGCCAAGAATCGCTTAGGTAGGAAACACCTAAAAGTTGAAAGGCAGCGTAAAGACTTTGTTATAAAATTAGCAAGGTGCGTAATCCAGTCTAGTGACTTGGTAGCCATTGAAGACTTACAGGTAAAAAACATGGTGAAGAATCATCATTTAGCTAAATCAATTAGTGATGCTTCTTGGTCGATGTTTAGACAATGGCTTGAATATTTCGGTCAGGTATTTGGAGTACCAGTTGTAGCTGTCCCTCCGAACTATACATCACAGGATTGTTCTAATTGCGGTGCGGTAGTTAAGAAAACCTTAAGTACTAGAACTCATCAATGCCATCACTGTGGGCATATTCAAGATCGAGATTGTCACGCGGCTATTAATATTCTAAATATTGCGTTGTCAATCTTAAGTAAAATGTTAGAAAATACCGTCGGGCAGACGGAAATTAACGCCTCTAGAGAGAACGACCTCTGCTTGGTTGGGTCAACTCAATTAAGTAAGCCGACTCGTGGAAAGAGGAAGCCCAAAGAGCAATCTTTGGAATCCCGCGCTACTTGTACTGAGCGAAGCCGAAGTATATTTGGTACTCCGAATTAGCGCCGGGAGGATGTCAACAACTTTGTTAAGGAAACAAAAAATAAAATCCTTAGACATCTTTAATCTCTGTTTCAAGAGTCTGTTAAACATTTATGCTTAACGATCGGGCTACCGGGGTTGCGTCTTGCACAAAAAGCACTGCCGCCAGTCACGAGCCTGTTGCCATCCGTGCTACTACAAGGTTAGATACCATGACTGACACACTTGATACTGCGATCGAATTTATTCAAGCGCGAGAAATCCTCGATTCGCGGGGGCGTCCTACAGTTGAAGCGGAAGTCCATCTAGCTAACGGCGTTATGGGACTAGCCCAAGTTCCCAGCGGTGCCTCTACTGGCACCTTTGAAGCCCATGAACTGCGGGATGGGGATAAAAGCCGTTACGGAGGTAAAGGAGTTCTCACGGCAGTAGAAAATATCAAAGAAAAAATTGCCCCCGAATTGTTAGGTCTGGATGCGGTTAATCAGGAACTCTTAGACCGCACCATGATCGATTTGGATGGTTCCCAGAATAAATCAAATCTGGGCGCAAATGCCATTCTGGCGGTTTCCCTGGCGGCGGCAAAAGCTAGTGCAGCCGCACTGACACTGCCCCTCTATCGCTACCTGGGTAGCCCCTTGGCTAACCTGTTGCCAGTGCCGTTGATGAACGTGATCAACGGTGGGGCCCATGCCGATAACAATGTGGATTTTCAAGAATTCATGATTGTACCTGTAGGGGCCCCCTCTTTTCGGGAAGCGCTACGCTGGGGTGCAGAGGTATTTGCATCTCTGAGCAAAGTGTTGCACGACAAGGGTTTGCTGACTGGTGTGGGCGATGAAGGTGGTTTTGCACCTAATTTGGAGTCAAATCAAGCGGCTTTGGATTTGCTGGTTGCGGCTATTGAGAAGGCTGGTTATAAACCGGGAGAAGAAGTTGCTTTGGCGCTAGATGTGGCAGCTAGCGAATTCTACAAAGAGGGCCAGTATGTCTATGATGGTGCAGCCCACTCGCCTGTTGAGTTTATAGATTATATGGCGAGTCTGGTTGGGCAATACCCAATTGTTTCGATCGAAGATGGGCTGCACGAGGAGGACTGGGAGAATTGGACGCTGCTGACGCAGAAGTTGGGTAGTACTGTTCAGCTAGTCGGCGATGACTTGTTCGTCACCAACCCCATCCGTTTGCGAAAAGGCATTGAGACGAAAGCCAGTAACTCAATTTTGATTAAGCTCAATCAAATTGGATCTTTGACGGAAACTCTGGAAGCGATCGATCTGGCAACTCGCAATGGTTACCGTTCGGTAATCAGTCATCGTTCCGGCGAAACTGAGGATACCACGATCGCGGACTTAGCTGTAGCAACTCGTGCCGGTCAAATCAAAACTGGTTCTCTCTGTCGCAGCGAACGGGTGGCTAAATACAATCGTCTGCTGCGAATTGAAGAAGAATTAGGCGACCAAGCGATTTATGCCGGTACTGTTGGTTTAGGGCCTAAGTAGAAACTAGGGGCTAGGGGCTAGGGAAGAGGGAGAAGATTTTAGATTTCAGATTTCTTTCTTGTAATAAAATCTGAAATCTAAAATCTGAAATTTCCTAATGACAATTATGGATAGAAACACATATTGGGTAATCCCAAGGTTTCGTCCCAACCCATCATCAAGTTTAAGCACTGTAAGGCTTGACCAGCTTGACCTTTCATTAAGTTGTCAATTGCCGACATCACGATTACCCGATCGGTCCTGGGGTCAACTTCAACGCCGATATAACAGAGATTTGTCCCACAAGCCCATTTGGTTTGGGGATAGATACCACCTGATAATACTTTCACCCACGGAGCGTTGCGATAGAAGGCGTTGTAAATAGTAATTAAGTCTTCTCGCACTAGCCCCGGATCTCTTAAAGTGGCATAAACGGTCGCCAAAATTCCCCGCACCATCGGAATTAAATGGGGAGTGAATTGCACTGTAACTTCGTGTCCGGCTAAATCGCTACAGATTTGTTCGATTTCCGGCGTATGCCTGTGGCGGGCTACGCCATAAGCTCCCAAAGAGTTGTCTGCTTCTGCTAGTAACAGATTGGTTTTGGCTTGACGCCCACCGCCAGAAGCGCCGGATTTGGCATCAATAATGGCGGTTTCTGGCAAGATTAGACCCTGTTTGAGCAGAGGTGAAAGTGCTAGCAAACTGGCTGTGGGATAGCAACCGGGACATCCCACTAACTGGGCTTGGGCAATGCGATCGCGATATAGTTCTGGTAAGCCGTAGACAGCGGTAGCTGATAGTTCTTTATCGGTCCGATCGCCGCCGTACCATGATGTATAAGTATCTAGATCGGCAAAGCGATAGTCGGCTGAGAGATCCAAAACTTTGCATCCCTTCTCCAACAGAGTTGGTGCCATTTTATAGGCTAAACCATTGGGGAGAGAAAGAAAAACAACTCGACATCTAGAAGCTATTTTTTCTAAATCGATCGGTTCGATCATCAGGTCAACAACATGACCCAGGTGCGGGTACAGGTCGGAAAAAGGCTTCCCAGCACTGCTCTCACCGCCTAAGTAAACCAGTTCGACTCCTGGATGTTCCATCAGCAGTCTCACCAGTTGGACGCCGCCGTAACCTGACGCGCCTACAATCCCAACGGGCACGCGCCCCATATCACCCATGATGCTTGACCTTTTTACGCTTTTGGTTTAAAACAAAACGGTTCAACTTTTGCTGCATTGTAGTACTAAAATCCCACTTTGGAATTTTAGATTTTAGATTTTAGATTTTGGATTTTGGATTGACCTCCCGCGCCCCTTCTTCCCCTAGTAGGGGCGAAGCATTCGGGCTATAACTTATCGCTCTCTCCCTAGATTTTCTGCCCGAATGCTTCGCCCCTACACGCTTACGCGAACGCCCCTACACACCCCCTCTCCCACTCTCCCCCTCTCCCACTCCCTTTTGACTTTCCTAGCCCCTGCCTACGGGAAAAGGCTACAATCAAAAATGAAAAGCTTTAAAAAAGTTTACGATCGCTTAACTGTGGAACCACCGCAAAACGTCTCTATACAATCTTTTCAGTTTGATTCAATTGACGCCGCTCTAGCAGATATAAAAGCCGGTCGAGCGGTGGTGGTGGTGGATGATGAAAACCGAGAAAACGAAGGTGACTTGATCTGCGCTGCTCAGTTTGCCACGCCTGACTTGATTAACTTTATGGCTGTGTATGCGCGGGGACTGATTTGTCTGGCGCTGACTGGCGATCGCCTCGACGAACTAGACCTGCCTTTGATGGTCACCAACAACACCGATAGCAACCAAACAGCTTTCACGGTCAGCATCGATGCCTCCCCTCATCTGGGCGTTAGTACCGGCATCTCAGCCGAAGATCGCGCCCGCACCATCCAGGTAACAATTAACCCAGCTACAAAGCCTAACGACTTACGGCGTCCCGGCCACATCTTCCCTCTCCGCGCCAGAGGTGGGGGCGTCCTGAAACGGGCAGGTCATACTGAGGCTGGTGTTGACTTGGCTCAATTAGCCGGATTGTACCCAGCTGGGGTGATTTGTGAAATCCAAAACCCCGATGGATCGATGGCCCGATTGCCAGAGTTAATGGAGTATGCCAAAACTCACCATCTCAAAATCATCAGTATTGCAGACTTGATCGGTTACCGCCTCCAACACGAACGGTTTGTCTGTCGCGAGACTGTTGCCCAATTACCCAGCCAATTCGGTCAGTTCCAAATTTATGCTTACCGCAATACTCTAGATAATTCCGAACACATCGCCGTTGTCAAGGGAGATCCAGCCGAATTCTCAGACCAATCGGTGATGGTGCGGATGCACTCGGAATGCCTCACGGGTGACGCTTTGGGTTCCCTGCGCTGCGACTGTCGGATGCAGTTACAGGCGGCGCTGAAGATGATTGAGAGCTATGGGTCTGGCGTTGTGGTCTACTTGCGCCAAGAAGGTCGAGGAATTGGCTTGATTAATAAGTTGAAGGCGTACTCTTTACAGGATTTGGGGTTGGATACGGTAGAGGCAAATGAGCGACTGGGTTTTCCCGCTGACTTGCGGAATTATGGTGTGGGGGCTCAAATTCTCAACGATTTGGGTGTCAAAAAAATCCGCCTGATTACGAACAATCCCCGCAAAATTGCTGGCTTGAAGGGTTATGGTTTGGAAGTGGTCGATCGCCTGCCGTTGCTGATCGAGGCGACTGACTACAATTCTGGCTATCTCGCTACAAAAGCTCAAAAGCTGGGTCATCTGCTGTTGCAGACTTATCTGGTGACTGTGGCGATCGAGTGGAAAGATGAGTCGGCTTCTGTGCAAGAACGCTACGAACGATTGGAGAAATTGCGCTTTTTGGCGGGTTTGTCTCATCTTTTGTTGCAGGAAGAAGCGCGACCTGTGGCGATCGCTCTTTTCGGCAATCCTTCCCTCACCGTTCATTTAGGCTTCGATCAACCCAATTTAGCCGCACCGGGATGGTTCGAGCAATCCAACCATCCTTACGTGGAAGCTCTAGCCCAAATTCTGGACAATTTAGCCGCTTGGCCTAACTTAAAACGGCTGGAATTCCTGATTTCGCAAGGGTTTGACCCTCTGACTAGCTTGCAGGTGCAGCTCGATCGTCAGGCATTCTCTTTGCAGCAGTTGCCTTCATCGGTCTGTAGCCACCTAGAAACCCAAAAAATCTATAGCTTTTCTGCCGATAACCCTTCTGGCTAGGCACTAGGCAAAAGTAAAAAGGCAAAAGAAAGAGACAACAATTATTTTTCCGCTTTTGTCTTTTTTTTAGAGCTATAGCAACCGCCAAGGCGACTCTTGACAGTAGGGGCGAACGCGAGTGCGTGCCGGAGGCATTAGCATTCGGGTAGTAAATCTTCGGTTTTAACCAATAAATTATATGCCCGAATGCTTCGCCCCTTGCCCAGATTTATGGCTTAACCGACGAAAGCGGTTGCTATACCTTACGCGGCTGGAAGCCGCTGTATAAAGTTTAAGTAAAACAACGTAGACAATATTTAAAGATTCTGTAAAGACTGATATGTTAACCGTAATTTTAGGAAAACTAACAGTATATTTACGGAAAAGAGCCATAATAAAAACTGAGGGATTAAGTAATTGCCCTCAAGTCATTACCTCAAAGCCACAGGCAAACAAAGGCATTCTCGGTGTAAACAAGGAGCTAAGGTCATCTAAGTAGGTCGGTGCAAATAAATCATTATTGGTACGTAGTTGCGCTTTAGGGCTAAAGCGCTAAAGCGCAACTACGTACCAAATCCAGAAAGTTTACGTTTCTTTAAATAGCTGGGTTTTTTATTGGCGACCTACTTACTCAAGTTTGACGGTTTCAGATTTATAGACCTACGAACTTGATTGCTTAACCAATCCCAGGAATAGCCAAGACTTCATACGTAAACCATTAGTGAATCAGGATTGCAAACTATGAGTATTAAAAATTGCTTGAACCAAGGTGTGGACAAGGCTCAGCAAGGAGACTATCAAGGTGCCATTGAAAAATTTAATCAAGTTCTGCGCCTTGAACCGAATCATCTCAAAGCCTATTACAACCGGGGCCTTGCCCGCTATGACTTGGGAGATTACAAAGAAGCGATCGAGGACTTTAACCAAGCTCTGCGCCTCCAACCTGACTATCTGGCAGCCTGTAACAATCGGGGTAATGCTTATCATAGCGTGGGAGAATATCACAGAGCCCTAGAAGACTTTAATCAAGCAATAGAACTAAATCCAAACTTTTCGATCGGTTACATCAGCAGGGGGCTAGTCCGGTTTGACATGAAAGACTTTCCAGAAGCGATCGCAGATTACGATCGCGCTCTGCGGATTGACCCCAACCTAGCTGAAGCTTATAATAATCGCGGTATGGCTCGATTTCAGATGGGGGACTCAAGCGGAGCTATTGAGGACTTTAATCAGGCTCTAGAGATTGAGCCAAACTTGGTCGAAGCTTACAACAACCGGGGTCTAGCTCGCTTTGAAGTCGGGGACTCAAAAGGAGCAATTGAAGATTTCAAATTGGCACTGGCAATGGATTCCAGTCTAGCCGAACTTTACTACAACCGAGCTTTTGCCCGCTGTAGTCAGGGAGATCGCAAAGGTGCGGTTGAAGATTACGATCGAACGCTGGGTATCAATCCCAACGACGCCGAAGCTTACAATAATCGAGGTAATGCCTGCGCTTTGATGGGAGATAATCAAGGAGCGATCGAAAACTATACTCAGGCGATCGAGATTAATCCCCATAAAGCTAATGCTTATTATAACCGGGGGCTGACCCACTATGCTGTGGGAAATCATCACAGAGCGATCGCAGATTTCGATCTGGCGCTCAAGCTTAATCCCGATTATGCAGCAGCTTACAACAATCGGGGACTTGTGCTTCGCGACAAAGGAGACATCCAGCAAGCTTTGGAAGACTTTAATCAGGCATTACGACTAAATCCTAACTTAGCTGAAGCCTATGTAAGCCGGGGTTTGGGACGCTCCGATCTGGGAGATAAACAGGGTGCGATCGAAGATTTTAACTACGCATTGCAACTCAATCCCAACGATGCCAGAACTTACAATAGCCGGGGATTTGCTCGTTACAGAATGGGCGATAATCAACAAGCAATTGAAGACTTTAACCAAGCTTTGCTACTGAATCCCAATCTAAGTGCAGCTTATCTGAATCGGGGTCTAGCTCGTTTTCATCTGGGCGATCGATTAGGTGGAATTGAAGATATTAACTACGCATTACATATCAATCCAACTAATATCCCCGCTAATTGGCAGATGAGTATCAATCTTACCAATACTTTTTTCAGCCAAAGGAGTAATATTAATCCCACCTTGACTGAAGCCTAAAATCCTATAAATGCACATCAATCGGAGTAGCATTTTTTTGTAGGTTGGGTTGAGAGAAGCGAAACCCAACCTACGAATCTACGAATCTGAGTTAATATTAAATAAGTATTCCATTTTGATCGATTAAATAGGAGATCGAAAACAATGGTGACAGAAGCGCCTCCCCTATTCAGAACAGCCCCACTCAAAATCACCTGGGAAAAACTACCAGACAACTATAAATTAGACGAGGAACCTGTGGACAATACTGGTCAGCCCTTGATTGCTGGTGCATTACGAGAAACCTTAGAATTAATCGGTTTTATCAAGCCAGAAATGTTAATCGCCACCAATTTTGGACTCTGTGCCACGATTGATGAACAGTTAGTAATTAAAGCCCCAGATTGGGTGTATGTTCCATCCGTGAAGCCGCTGGCAGTGCCAAAATACCGGAGAAGTTATACGCCAAATTTAGAGGGGGAAGTGCCGCTGATTGTGATGGAATTTCTCTCGGAAACTGAGGGCGGCGAATATTCAGTTAAACGCACCTATCCGCCGGGAAAATGGTTTTTCTATGAGCAAGTTTTGCGGGTTCCAATTTATGTAATTTTCGATCCTGAAGGTGGACTTTTGGAAGTTTATCGCCTACACGGAGAACGGTATGAATTAGAATTGCCGAATGAAAATGGCCGTAATTGGATTCCTGAAATGGGGTTATTTTTAGGAACATGGCAGGGCAAAAAGGAAGAAGAAACGGGTTATTGGTTGCGTTGGTGGGATGAAGCAGAGAATTTGCAACCTTGGGCACTTGAAGAAATTGAAATTGAACGTCAACGTGCGGAACAGCAAGCTCAAAGGGCGGAACAGGAACATCAACGGGCGGAACGTTTAGCAGAGTATTTGCGTTCTCAAGGCATTGATCCCGATAAATTGAGTTAATTAGCTGTCGCGCATCTAGGTACGTTGTTGCGCTTTAGCGCTCTTATCCCAGTTATAATAAGAGCGCTAAAGCGCAACAACATACCTTTATGTGTAACCCGTTTGGTGTAATATTTAAGTAGGGACACGGCATCAACAGGATTGGTAGCCTAACTAAAAATATTGGTCATGCCGTGTCCCTACCCCACATCCCTAGAAACCGGGTTTCTAATCCCACCCAAAATCATATCAATATCAAAGGCGATATTATACAATGAAAGTAAGCGAATTCTAGATTAAGAAATCCTATAAATACACATCAATCGGAGGTTTTCATGCTGAGTAGATTATTTGGGAGTAATTAGGGAGGAAAATAAATGATGAATTTAGAACAAGCAGTTTTAGATAAGTTGCGGTCATTGCCCCCGGATAAGCAGCAAGAAGTTTTAGATTTTGCTGAGTTTCTTCAACAAAAAAATCTTCCTAAAAAACCGCTAAAAAGTGTCAAAGGAATGTGGGCTAATTTAGATATCGATATCACGGAAGAAGATATCGCCGAAGCTAGAAAAGAAATGTGGGGCAATTTTCCGAAAGAGGATATTTAATGACAGCCGTTGTAGCTGAAACTCATTCCCCGATATGCCAGATAGGATTATTGCCGCGACTGCTTTATCTTTGAGTCTGCCCTTAGTCACCCGTGACGGGAAAATTCAAGCTTTAACTACTATTCAGACAATTTGGTGAATATGATAAAATAAATATCGGTGTTACTACCTACCCCCTGGCCATCATGGATGAAACCCGCGCCCAAGCTTATCTAAAATTGATTAATTATCATCTAACCCTAATCTAATCCATGAAAACCGATAGCCTATTTTACAACATATTCCAAGAATTTCCCTTTGTGTTCTTCGCCCTCCTGGGCATACCAGCCGAAGCTACTAACCAATACCAATTTACATCCCAAGAGGTTAAACAATTGGAGTAATTTGAGAGATGTAACAGTAACCTAGTAACTATGATTACTTGACAGCGAAGATGAGTGGAATTGAGTGTGAAATTACCCTGGAAACTAGAACCAGTCTTATTGACAAACATCTACCCGGAACCCAAAAAGCCCAAAGCGAACTTGAAAGCGAAGGAATTGTCCATCTCTTTAATGATAGAGAGACAATGGAAAGAGTAGCCGCAGAAATTAAGCTAAGAGGGGAACGTACAGGAGAGGACGATGCAGAGGATAATTATGAACGTTATGGATTGTACTTTTCAGAACCAATTGGTTATATACTAAAAGCAGACGGAACTCGGACACCTCTAAATTACGGTGAAATAAAAATCAAAAAAACTACAGGTAAATATCATGTCATACCTCGCACAAGATCCCGTAAAATCTATTGAAGTTACGCAAGAATTGGAGCAAGAAACTGAGTGGGAGTTTGCGGAAATATGGGCAGATACTCTGATATCTCCTCCTTATATCCTGATGTTAGTCAAGGAAAAATCAGGGAAGTTTTGCATTCACAACCCGGCACAAAACTATAAGGTTATTTTTACCACTGACAATTACGATGATGCTAAAATGTGGCTCTTAGAGGATGAATATGAACGTTTGAATAGTCGCATTTTACAAGAAGTATGAAACCTAATAAAAGCTGGCGCTTTAGCGCGACATCGAAACAGGTCTTATCTAGATTTTACTACTGGGCAAAAAGAAATCCTGCTATTTTGAAAATTGTCCGGATGCACAAAGCCAAAGACTGAATGGTCAATAACCGATACAAAGCATCTGACCCAAAATATATGAGTAAAGGATTCGGTACGATAAAAATAGACCGACAAGTCTATATGAAGTTTTTAGATAAGGTATTGCAGGCGGTCGCAAAATCCGGTGTGGACAAACAAAGAGTGTACGCACTGCTGCAAAGAAACCTAGAAAAGCTGGATGATGGCTTCGCTGATGCCTTGCACCTCTGGGCAAAATCTAAAATGGCTAGGGTTATGCCAACAGAAGCAGGAAACATTGCAGCTAATATTGGCATTTTTAGTACTATGATTGGACAGTTTCCGCAAGGCAACAGAGCAAATAATTTAGAAATTGCTATTGCTGGGTATGAAATATGCCAGACTATTTTTAGCCTCGATTTTTTGCCAGAAAATTGGGCAGATACCCAAATTAATCTTGGTAATACTTACTCTTATCGCCTACGTGGTGAGACAGCCGATAACTTAGAACAAGCTATTCATTATTATAAACAGGCATTGTTGGTATTCACCCGCCATGCTTTTCCAGAAGGTTGGGCAGATACCCAAAATAGTCTTGGCGCTGCCTACCTTTATCGTATCTTTGGGGAAGAATCTGTTAATTTAGAAAAAGCTATTCACTACTTTAACCAGGCATTGCTAGTATTCACCCACGATAGCTTTCCAGAAAAATGGGCAAAAGCTCAAAATAATCTGGGTGAGGCGTATCGTAACCCCTTGCTTGGCGAAAATGTTTCTAATTTAGAACAAGCTATCAACTGCTATCATCAGGCACTTCTGGTAAGCACCATCGATGAATTTCCAGAGAATTGGGCTGACACTCAAAATAACCTGGGTGAGGCGTATCGTAACCTCAGTCGCATACTTGATGATAGAGTTTCTAATTTAGAAAAAGCTATCCATTGTTATAAGCAGGCACTTCGGGTATTCACCCGCGATAAATTTCCAGAAAAATGGGCGGTTACCCAAAATCATCTCGGTATTGCTTATGGCGACTTAATTAGTATACCAAGTATTCCAAATAGAGCAAATATCCTTGCTTCAGCGATCAAATGTTTGACAGAAGTTTTGCAGATAAACACCCGCGATGCTTTTCCTTACTACTATGCAAAAACTAAATTAAATTTAGGGCTAGTCTATCAAGAATATAATCAGTTGTCTTTAGCTTACGATAACTTTGCTGATGCGATTGACACTGTGGAATCCCTTCGCAATGAGATAGTAAAAGGCGGGGATGAAGCGAAAAAGAAATTAGCAGAAGACTCGATACCTCTATATCAAAGAATGGTGGAAGTTTGCATAGAACTAAAAAACTACACCGCCGCGATCGAATACGTCGAACGCAGCAAAGCCCGCAACTTAGTTGAACTCCTCGCCAACCGCGAAATCAAACCCAAAGGCGACATTCCAGAAACTGTTCTCAACGAACTCTCGCGCCTGAGTCAAGAAATTTATACCGAACAAAGACGACAGGAAATTGAAGAAAGAAATCGAAATATCTCACGCACTATGATGTCAGAAACGCGGTTTCTGGGCTACCGCACTCAGATCAATCAATTACAGCAACAACTCAATGAATTGATTACCCGCGATATCAAACCTATCGATCCTAACTTCAGCCTCACCCAAAAAGTTGAACCAATTCCCTACAGTGAAATTCAATCTTTAACAGGTGAAAAAACCGCTATTCTTGAGTGGTACATCACAGAAGATAAATTTCTCACTTTCATCATCACTCCGCAATCCCCAACACCCATCATCTGGCAATCTTCAACAGCAGACTTGAAAAAATTGATAAGGTGGGCAAATGGATATATTCAAGCATACCGTAAGAAAAAGAAAGACCTCTGGAAGCGGCGACTGACTTTGCGATTGCGTCTGCTAGCGAAAATTTTGCATCTTGATGAGATTTTAGAGAATATTCCGAAACAGTGCGATAGACTCATTTTAATTCCCCATCAATTCTTGCATCTTTTCCCCCTTCACGCCCTACCTGTCAGCCCAGAAACTTGGTTACAATTTAACCCAAACAGCGATTCCTCACCCGCCAATCCTTATCTGTTAGACTGCTTCGTTGGTGGTGTCGGCTACGCGCCCAGTTGTCAATTGCTGCAAAAAGCACAAATGCGAAAACGCCCTAACTTCTCCCACCTATTTGCTATTGCCAATCCTACCAAAGATCGCTATTTACTTGAACTGCAAGCCGCTAACATCAGTCATCAATTCCAATCTAATGATTTCTTAGCAAAAGATGATGCTAACAAAAACGCAATTCTCAACGGGAAACTCAACTTTGCTAACTGCGCCCATTTCGGTTGTCACGGCAAGTTTGAGCCTAATTCGCCTTTGGAATCAGCCCTGAAATTGGCAAATAACGAACGTTTGACACTATTGGAAATCTTGAATCTTGACCTAAATCAATGTCGCCTTGTCACCCTCTCCGCCTGCGAAACTGGATTGACAGAATCCAGTACCAGCGATGAATATATCGGCTTACCTTTTGGCTTTCTCTTAGCAGGTAGCCCTAGTATGGTTAGTACCCTTTGGGAAGTGGATCAACTAGCCAGCACTTTGTTACTAATTCGGTTCTATGAAAACCTAAAAACTCTGTCAACGGTTACTGCTCTCAATGAGGCACAACAATGGCTGCGGAATTTGACTTCAGAGGGGCTTGAAGCCTTATTGAAACGGCTCAAACCCGAAATCGATCGAACTTTTGAGCAACTGTCTCGAAAGGAACGCACACTCTATGTTGATGCTCGTCTGAATGGCGCACGTAATCGCCAGCCGTTTCCTTTTTCTGAACCTCATTACTGGGCTGGCTTTATGGCAATTGGTGTTTAACAATCTTTACAAAACTCATCCACACCCCTCGTACTTATGTAAATAACTACCAGTGTTACTGGTACTGCTGGGTAGGCGGCGACAGCCATTAGCCACCCCAATGCAACGGCAGAACCTTGACTCAATACGTCTTTAAAGGCTTGCGTACAAATATGAGGACGCAATTTATCGGCTGATTTTTCTAACCAACTAGGCTCATTTGGGTCTTGGTCACTTAGATCGTCCGGTAATTCTCCTGTCTCAATTGCTACGGTTTGGGCAGCATATTCTAAATCGCCTTCACACGCTTCAAGCATATCAATGGCTTTGAGAGCATCGGGATATGCTTGTAATTGGGAGCGATATTGCTCAATTTCTGCTTGGGTAACGGTAGTCATCTGGATAATAGCGATCGCGTGTGAGCAATTCTCATTTTGCCAGAAGCTCTGCTTCTTTTATTACATGGCTAACACTTCACCGCACAAATTCAGGCAGACTTAGGCTATTTTAGACATGGGGGAGGCTTCTGAACAGCGGCTCAACGGTGGCTGTCGCCCTCAACACCGCCCAAACTTGGCTGCGGGATGCCGGGGTATCGCCTCCGGGTGGATGTGCCGCAAAAGCTCGATCGCACGAGTCAAGCAGTGGTTGCGATTCTGAATTGGCCTCCACTAGCCCCTTCTTCTACTGCTTCACCAGTCAAGCTGAAAGGGCGAATCTCGGTGATTTTCACTTGCACTGACTTACCTTTTACTTTAGTAATATCGCCAGTGAAAAATGTCAAGCGATTGCCTCTTGTTCTCCCCATTACTTGAGTGGGGTCTTTGGGATTTTGGTCTTCTACCAGGACTGCTTCGATGCGATCGAGATAACGGTGCGATCGCTCTGCTGCCTTAATATTAACTAAGTGATTGAGCCGTTGCAATCTGTCTGCCTTCACCTCTTCACTTAACTGATTCTCCCACAACGCTGCTGGTGTACCCGGACGCGGAGAATAAGCAGCAGTATTCAACAGGTCGAAACCAATATCTTCAACAATTTTAAGCGTATTTTCAAACTGTGCTTCTGTTTCGCCAGGGAAACCGACGATCGCATCCCCACTAATCGACGCATCCGGCATATAACGCCGAATCGTATGAATAATGCGGCGATATTTCTCCTGAGTATAACCCCGCGCCATCGCCTTCAGCAATTCGTTATCCCCAGACTGGAAGGGAATGTGGAAATGTTCGCAAACTTTCGGCAACTCTGCACAAGCTTTGATCAGGCGTTCTGTGAAATAGCGGGGGTGACTGGTAGCAAAACGAATGCGATCGATTCCCGGCACATCATGTACATAGTAAAGCAAATCTGTCAAGGTGTTTTTATGACGACCTTCTGCTGTCGATCCTGGCAAATCCCGACCGTAGGCGTCGATATTCTGACCCAGTAATGTGACTTCCCGATAACCCTGACGCCCCAACTCTTCCATTTCAGCGCGAATCGCCTCTGGTGTGCGAGATTGTTCAACGCCGCGCACATTGGGAACTACACAATAGGTGCAGCGTTCGTTGCAGCCATAAATCACATTCACCCAAGCACTAACGGTGCTATCCCGTCGCGGCTTGGTGATATCTTCGATGATGCGAATAGGTTCTGTGGCTACTACTTGATTTCCGTCAAATACCTGTTCGAGCAAATCTTTGAGGCGATTGGCGTGTTGCGGCCCCATCACCAAGTCTAACTCTGGCACGCGCCGCAGCAAAGCTTCCCCTTCTTGCTGGGCGACACAACCCGCGACAATGAGAGTAAGGTCGGGTTGTTCGTGTTTGCGCTTGGCTTGTCTTCCCAGGTAAGAATAAACCTTTTGTTCGGCGTTATCCCGAATCGTACAGGTATTGTAGAGGATCAGACTGGCATCGTTGGGGTCTTCTGACCACTCAAAGCCCATATCTTCCAGGACGCCAGCCATGCGTTCGGAGTCGGCTTTGTTCATCTGACAGCCGAAGGTGGTGATGTGATAGCGGCGAGGGGAGGTGGTCATGGAAAACTACGCTGAATCAGCCAAAAGAATAGTGACACTTTATCTATTTTATTGTGAAATGGTGAAAAGTTGCTTTTTCGTACTCGATATCGATGTATGGGAAAGTACTGAGTGCTGAGTACAAACACAGTCTCAGTCTTGCTTTGAGCGTTTAATAGTGTCCTAATAATATCTGAGATACCCGATTATGTTGGACATCAGCCCGTTTTTTAGTGAAAGCTATTACTTGTCGCAGAACCAGGATGTACTAGCAGCAGTTAACAGTGGCGCTCTTAGCAGCGGTCTTCAACACTTTAACTCATTCGGTAAATTTGAAAGTCGCGACCCCAGCCTGCTATTCAGTAATAGCTTTTATCTACAGCAAAACTCGGATGTAGCAGCGCAGGTTAACGCTGGCGTTTTTAGGAGTGGCTTTGAACACTACGAATTATCCGGTCAATTTGAGAAGCGTAATATCAGCCAAGTATTCGATACCCGCTATTATTTAGAGCAAAATCTGGATGTAGCAGCAGCTGTCGAAAGAGGACAAACGACTGCGATCGCACACTACCTAAATTCTGGTCAATTTGAGGGTCGCAACCCCAGCCGTTTGTACGATAACAGCTTGTATCTATCTCAAAACCCTGATGTAGCGGCAGCGATCGGTACTGACTCGCTTACTGGTATCAAACACTATTTAAATTCAGGTCAATTTGAAAACCGCAGCCCCAGCGCTGAGTACAGTAACGGTTTTTATCTACAGCAAAACCAGGATGTAGCGGCTGCTGTCGGCAGTGCGGCAATACGGAGTGCCTTTGAACACTACGTTGAATATGGTGTAGCAGAAAGACGCTTCGGCAATGATGTCTTGCTGAATCCTTCAGCTATCTACGTTTCTAATAACGGTACTGGTAACATTGGAGATGTCGATCGCACGAGCCCCGATTTGGTAGTCCAAAAGCGGTTTGTCGCTGGAAACAATGAAGGCGTTGAGCTTGATGTTTTAGGAAATCTTTATCAGGCGGGAGACGTAACTCCAGGCGCAGGAAGCATTCGCATCATTTCTGAAATAGGCTCTAGACTTGACGGCGACGTATTTTCAACTATAAGGGATCGCCAGATCGGAGGAGCTACGACCGGATTGGTTAATCCTAAAGGATTTGCCATTGCCCAAACTGCTGGTTTTCTGATTGTCAGCGACAATGGCGCTGGAAACCTCAAAGTATTCGGAACAGCCACTGGTGGTGATGTGTTCCCCGTGGCAATTACAAATCTTCCGGCGAATCCTTGGGACGCTGCCTACGATGAAGAAAGCGATCGCTTATATGTCGCCTTAGTCAATGGCACCGTCAGCGTCTTGGATAACTACATCGGTAACGGTACGAATATCGGTGCTGGCGGTATATCCCGGACTATTACCCCTGTAAATGCTCAGGGAACCAAGGTTTCTACCAATCTGCACGGCATTGTCTATTCTCCCGCACGAAATAAGTTGATTGTGACTGACGTTGGGGCGGCAACTATGGCGCAAAGTCCCAACTTCAACACTGATGGGCGAATTTATACGATCGACAACGCCAGCAACGCCAATGGCAATGTCATACCTTCCCGTACTATTGAAGGGTCAGCAACCCAGCTGGGCAATCCAGTAGATCTGATCTTAAACGGTACTGATGTCCGAGTAGCGGAGAAGGCAAGAGATCGACTTCTGACTTTCAGGAACATTTTTGATGGGCCTAGCGGAGATATCGCTCCCGATGTCAGCGTCGCGGAAATCAAGCCAGAAGCTTTGGTGGCGGATGTGAGTGATGGGATGAGGAATCGCGGTGTAACTGATATCGAGACTACAGCTACTATAATCGATGCGATTTTTACCACAAGTAACCCCCCAGCCGCAGGTTCGAGCGATTTCGTGGCTAAGCTTTCCAGCAGCTTGCAAACCGAGACAACATTTAACACCTCCAACGCAGTCCCAAGCCTGGAAAACATCACTTTCGATTTGGCGGGTGATGCCTTTATCACGTTTGATAGCAATGACACAAACGGCGGTATTTTAATTATGAATCGGCTTGCCGATGGCCGAAACGGTGGTGGAGTTAATCCCTCCAGAGACCGGACAATTACTGGTGCTAATACGGGGATTGTCAGTCCTAAAGGCTTGGATGTGGCAGATGGTTTAGGGCTGGTGTTTGTCACCGAAAATAATGCCGCATCTCCAGCTATTCTTGCATTCAGCACGCAAGCTCAAGGTGATGTTGCACCAGTATTCCGTACTTCTAATCTCGGCGGAAAGCGTCCTTGGGATGTTGATTACGAACCGAATAGCGATCGCCTATTCGTAGCCGCAACTGATGGCACCGTACTCGTCTACGACCAGTATGTAGCTACCCAAGGTGCGAGTGGCCCGACACGAGTAATCACACCATTCGATCCTACGAGGACGAATAAGGTATCTGTTAACCTGCACGGGGTGATCTACGTCGAATCATCCGACACATTGCTGCTTTCCGATGTCGGCAGTGCCGCGAGTCCAACTGACGGACAACTCTTTGTAATTAACAACGCTAGCACCGCAAACGGTAACTTTGCCGTTCAAGCCCAAATCGGCGGGGCAAATACTAGGTTGGGGAATCCAGTTGACATTACTTTCGACGGTGGCAACCTTTATGTAGCTGAGAAGTCAAATGATGCGATCTTGCGCTTTGATAACATTCTCAGACAGTCGGGTGTCCTCAATATTGCAGCCAATCAGACAGCGAACAGGAACAAGCCTGAGTCGGTAGCTTTAGCTCCCGATTACCTCTCAGATCGTCCGGTATAATCGTCAAATTGTCTGTTGTCATCGTTGGTTAAATTTTTACCGCAGATGAAGACAGATGAACGCAGATGAACGCAGATAAGAGAAGAACGCGGATTTTTTAGGTAACCGATGCGTAAGTCTTGTATACTTCTTCCGATTCATCTGCGTTTATCTGCGTTTATCTGCTTTCATCTGCGGTAAAAAATCAGAGATTCATATTTTGGCAAGAAATATATGTTCCAACATTTTGTAGGATGAGTTACTGAAAGTGCTTTGAGGGGAGGGGTGGGAGATAGCGTTTCTGCCGAAGTTGAAAGCTCCTCCAAAGTAGCACACAGCCAAATATCAAAGTTGAGAGTAGCACAACACTGGCTCCAGAGGCGATATCAAAGTAGTAGCTCAGGTAAATGCCCATAAATGCGATCGCAGCTCCTAAAACCCCCGAAATAATCATCATCAAACCAAAGCGATTGCTCAAAAGTCGGGCGATGGAAGCCGGAATCACTACCGCCGAGATAATCAAAGTCACTCCCAATACATTGAGCGTCGCCACCAGTAAAGTCGCCAGCATCAAAGCAAACAGGGTATCCATCGCCCATACAGGCACCCCATGAACTTGAGCCACTTCGCGGTCAAAACACCAGAACAGCAATGGACGATAGAACAAGAAAACCAAGCCCAGAAGGACAACGGTAACCCCCGTTACCACCCATAAATCCGTAGGTGAAACGCCCAAAACATTACCAAACAAAGCCGCTTCAAAGTTTTGGCTGAACTTGCGATAGGTGCTGATAATGGCGACTCCCAAGGCAAAACTAGCTGTAGTGACAATGCCGATCGCAGCATCCGAGTAAACTCTGCGACTGGTAAGATACTGAATCAGCAACGCAGCTGCAAATCCCCAAATCCCCGAACCGATATAAAAATTCAAGCCTAGCACGTAACTCAGCACGGCTCCTCCCAAAATCGCATGGGACAGACCGTGGGCAATATAGCTCATGCGGCGAGTTGTAATATAAACCCCCATCACGCCACACAACAGTCCTGCCATCATGCCGACTAAGATAGCACGGCTGAAAAATTCGTAGCGAAACGGTTCAAGCAACCAATTCATGGGAATTTTGGATTTTAGATTTTAGATTTTAGCAATATGCTCTGGATGTTGGTTGGGATGAAACTGGGTTGTCATGCTGTTGGCAATTAAAACCCGGCCTTCGTGGTGATAAACTACCATTTCCGCTCCAAAAGTACGCTCAAGATTGGCAGGTGTAAATATATCGATCGGCTTCCCCTGGCAGATTAAACCGTGGTTAAAGCACACTACCCAAGGCAAATGGGTGGCGACAGAATTGAGGTCGTGGGTGGAAAGCAAAACCGTCAAGCCTTGTTGGTTTAGCTGAGATAAAAGATGTAACAGTTCGTGCTGAACCCGCAAGTCAGAGCTGCTGGTCGGTTCATCGAGTAGAACGATATCTGGCTTGCCAATGAGCGCACGCGCCAGGAAAACTCGCTGCTGTTGCCCTCCAGATAACTCACCGATCGCTTGTCCTGCTACCTCTTCAATGCCAAGTCTGGCTAGCAATTCTCTGGCAGCTGCCTTGTCTTGTTCGGAAAGCCAAGGCCACTTATGCTGATGCCGATAGCGACCCATCATTACCACTTCAAGAGCCGTGACTGGGAAGTTCCAATCTACCGTTTCTACCTGGGGTACGTAGCCCACCTTGGGGGGAGAATTTCCCGGTTTGAGGGGGATACCCCGAAACAAAATTTCTCCCTCCCAAGGTCGATTTAACCCCAAAATCGCTCTGATTAAGGTGGTCTTGCCACTGCCCGAAGGCCCGACCAGACCGCAGAATTGACCGGGATAGAGGGCTAAATTCACTTGCCTAAATACTGGCGCGGTCTCATAGCCACAAGTCAGATTTTTCACTTCGAGTAAAGGTTCCATCAGCAGTCATTAGTCAGCAGTCATTAGTCAGTGGTCAGTGGTCAGTGGTCAGTGGTCAGTTGTCAGTGGTCAGTGGTCAGTGGTCAGTTGTCAGTTGTCAGTTGTCAGTTGTCAGTTGTCAGTTGTCAGTGGTCAGTGGTCAGTTGTCAGTTGTCAGTTGTCAGTGGTCAGTTGTCAGTTGTCAGTGGTCAGTGGTCAGTTGTCAGTTGTCAGTTGTCAGTTGTCAGTTGTCAGTGGTCAGTTGTCAGTTGTCAGTTGTCAGTTGTCAGTTGTCAGTTGTCAGTGGTTATTTTTTGACTTTTGACTTTTGACTTTTGACTTTTCTAGCCCCTAGTCCCCAGTCCCTTCTTTGCTGTTGGCCCTACGACATTGCTGGTGTCGATCTGATTTACTAAATCGGGATTTCCTCCCAGGTTAGAAGCGATCGTGCGGAGGTTGTTCGCCATCATACCAATGTAGGTATGTTGGGGATTGGTGTTTTCGATCGCATTAGCCGAACCTTCACCCGGTAACTCGTCATCAGCAGTATTAGCTGTCTTTACTTTGGCTTCGCGAGCAATTTGTTCTGACACTTTGCTGGGGTATACCTCGGAACCAAAGATAGCAGGGACTCCAAGTTTACGAATTTGGTCAATCAGCTTGGCTACGTCTTTGGCAGAAGGTTCTTTAAAATCCGAGGGTTGGATAGCCCCAATCACCTCGAAGCCATACTCTCTTGCCCAATAAGCCCAGGAGTCGTGGTAAGTCAGTAATTTGCGATTTTTGGCCGGGATACTTGCTACTACCTCGCGAGTTACTTTGTCAAGTGTATCCAGCTTTTGTAGGTAGTTTTTTAGATTAGTTTCGTAGTATTCTTTGCCAGCTGGGTCTAACTGAGTTAACTGTTGGGCTGCTAGTTTAGCGTAAGCTTCGGCGTATTTGGGATTGACCCACAGGTGGGGATTGGGGTCTCCTTTTTCTTTGGGGAAGCTGAAGTCGAAAATCCACCGGTCTTGGGTGATGGTGTTGTTTCCCATTTCGTAGACCTTGGTGTCTTTGGGTTTGGAAGATTCTGCCAGTTTTCCTGTGGGAGTTTCTAGGTTTAAGCCATTGACGATAATCAGATTGGCTTTGGAGAGCAAATCGGCATCGGAAGGACGCGGTTCAAAGGTGTGGGAGTCGGTTCCTTCGGGAATGATGCCTTGAACTTGGAGGCGATCGCCCGCAATGTTACTAACTATATTCGTCAGAGGAGCTACAGTAGTTACGACTAAAGGTTTGCCTTGGGTTTGGCTGCCAGTTGTTTGTACAGGCGTACTGGCGCTTGCTGAAGGGCTAGGAGATACAGCCCCCTCCGGTGGTTTACTGCACGCGCCCGTTAGCAAGCTGAGTGTCAGCAGCACAATGGAAAGCTTTTTCATTGATTGTAAAGCGTCTTAAATTAATGACACCAATCTTTCAGTAGAGCCTTTTTCGATCGGGGATACAATGCCCCATCCGGGGATTTTTTAGAGAAAAATGGCAATATTTTGGATAAAATCAGCCAAAAGAAGTATTTTACAAATTATTTTTAGTGCGATCGGGCCTTTGCTTTTGCCGTTGGTAGTGAAAGCCAAGGCCCGATCGCGATTCATACAGTCATTTAGCAACGCCAAAATTCTTATACTCCCTAATATACTTAAATGGAAAAGGGATTACAGTACTTTGCCCCGTGCGGACAAAATCAACATCCATAGTTTTAAGGAGTTGTCTGAATATCAGTTTCGAGCCATTTACCGCAACGATTTTACGGAGATGACAAGCATCGTTGAAAGAATAACTTTTTACATTTCGAGCTCCTACGAAATAATATGCTTCTTGTTCAGTTTCACCGAAATATTTTATGAGATAAGCGTCAAATAAATCTTCCAGATTTTCCTTCTGTTTTGAAAAAATCAGCCTTATGTGATGTTCGTTTAGAAGAAAGCTCCGTAATTCATCTGCAATATTTGACTTCTTTCCAAACTTTTCATTCAGAAGTTTTTTGAAGCTTTTTTTGTCTAGTTCATTGCTACCCAAAGTTTGCAATTCATTGGAAAATCTCACGAGTTCTTCATTATCTTTTCTAGAACTTTCAGTCATAAATTCTTGTATTAACCCTGCCAAAGCGTTTCCACTTCGCTTATTTTCGGGAAACTCAGTTTCGACTTCGTTGATAATAGCTTCAATTTTAGCAAGGTCAGGAATGCTGATCTCATCGGTACGGAATAATAGATTTCTGTCACCTTCTTCAGAAACAACAAGTCCTTCCAGATAAAGTCCTGATTTCAATTCATTTTGCTTGGCTTGAGAAATCAGTTCGATATAACTCTGGTACTCCTGGTATCCAAAAAACGAGCTTCCATCCAATACTCGAAAATCGAAACAACCATCTGGCTTCACATCCATAAATATGAATTGTTCGGCTTTTTCGTCACAAGTTCCAAATGTCCATTTTTTTTCGGCTTTTAATTTACTCCAGTCAAATAGACTCAATGTTCGATCGCTAATATCACGCTTTATAAGCTGTTCTTTTATAATTGTTTTAACGATAGCCTTAACGATAGCCTCAGAGACATTTCTAGTTGATTCAATTGTGAGATGCTGTCGTTGAAATTTATCTGTTGAAGGGAGATATTCGTCTTTCTGATTCATCTTTTCATAAAAGTCAGCATCATGAATAACTCTAAAATTTAGAGCGTCTTTTTTATCACGTTTACCAACAGTAATTAACTTTTCATCCGTGATATAAGGAAGAAGCAATTGTTTCAGTTTCATTACTAAATCAGCAGACTCTTCATCTTCATCATTCACTCTATCAACTATATGTATTGCCTGACCATCAAGTTTCGAGTGGAGTTGTTTTGGACTTTTAAGCAAGGTGCTTATAAGTGGCATTTCTTCCTCGATTTGACGGGCAGAAAAATTAACATCCATGTATTTCGATAGACGTTCCTGAATGCTTAACATGATATGGTGAAAAACACCAGCACGACTTTTATAAAAATCATCAATACTTCCAAACTCAAGAAATGGAGTAGATGCTTTTTTACCTTTTAAACCACATTCGATATATATTAATTTTGCATCAATTTCACCATCACGCGGTAAATGTCTCCGAAGACTTCCAGTTGATGCTTCAAATATATAATTAGGCTTATCAAGAGCATTTTTAAGTTCCTGTTTGCGTTTATTATCAACCGGATTAATATTTTTTAGCTCTGTAAGAATAGAAATTTTTGTTCGGTGACGAACAGTGTCAATCTCTAGCAAATATCCAGAATTTAGAGTAATTTTTGCTACATCAAGACAGTCCTTGTTTTTGCCTTCAAAATCTCGTACAAGTAATAATGATCCAGTTAGATTGCAATAATGATATTTAGGAAAACGCGATCTTGAGGAAGAAAGCGAGTTCAATAAAATTTGAGCAAGCCATGCTTCACAGATGCACTCTTCAGAACCTTCAAGTATAGCTCTCGGAATAACTTCAGTAACAGCATTGTCATTGAATTCCTTATCAGCCCTAATACAGGAGAGAAGTTGGTAAACATCAACATCAAGTGGTTTCTTGAACATAGCATAGGCATATTTACCATGCTGAAACATGACAGAAACAGCATTGAAATCTTTACCAATAAGATAATCTAATTCTCTAGCTCCATACCATTTCCCATTTTGTTGTCTTTCTAATCTAATAAACACAAAGTCTTCTTTAATAGCATCAATCTTAAAATCGATCTTCAGACGGTTTGTACGAATACTCATTTGCTAAATTCCTCTAGAATAAATTTAAGTGCTTCATCGTCAACTTTATCATTTTTACAAAGATAAGGAACTTCGACGATTTTCCGGTCAGATGAGATAATCGGATTAAAAGCTGTATCTGAGCTACCAAGAATATTGATGACAAAAACTCGATCAGCCCCAACAACAGCCATTTTATCACGGATTTTATTAATCAATTCATCAGCTGGTACTGCAACCAGATCGTTCCATAACTTGAAGTCTATATAAATGTTCTGATCCGTTTTGAAGTCAAAGCGTTCAAATTCATCCACATCCAGTTCTAGCAAGTGAATATTTAAAAGGCTTTGTAAAATATGTTTTCCACATACTTCGCCTAACGCTCCTTTATAAATATTGTTGAACATCGGAGGTGTAAGCATAAGTTCAGATTCTGGGAATGCTGTAGCCCAGCCAGAATCAATGAACAATTTATGTAGGATATCGATTTTCATCAAATCTGAAAGACGGGCAGTTCGTTCACTCACTTCTTTGACTTCTTTTTTTCCGTATTCCTCAGAAAAGAAAACTTCAATTTCACTATAGTCATATTCTTCTAAATAACGATATGAAGAGGCAGCTTTCGGAAATTCAAGGTAAATAATAATATTCCAGTTCTGATTGCATTCTGACTCTTTGGCAATAGCGGGTTGACGGAGAACTTGCTCTCTAAGATTCTGCCATTCTTTAACAGTCTTAGATGTCCACGGCGTATTAAGTTGGCGGCGTATGTAAGCAGAACTCTGATTGCTTTTGAGGGATGCACTGTTTTGGGCTTCGATTAAATCTTCAGATTGCCTAGTCGATTCACCAGCTGATTTCAGGAGATCAGTATATTCACGAACAGGAATGATATCCTCTGGCAGAGAAAATCGGGTTAGATGTTTTCGCATTGAAGCATCAGCAAGAATATGAATTGTTGGAGCCTTCATATTGGTTCGACATATCCGACCTATGGCCTGAATAATTATTTTATTCAAGAAGCGTGAATAAGCACCTGTATTGTATAAGCTGATGAAGTCATCAGCCTTTCGCTTAGGCTTATCTATTCCTATATATCTATGAAAGGCTTCATCCAACTTGCTCTTAAATGTGTTTAGGGAAAAGGCTCCATTTTCACGAAGAAATTCCAATTGAAAAATGTATTTTATAAACTCCTCATCTTTAATATTTTTGTTACCAATCTTGACAAGTAGATGTGTTGGATTCTCCAGGTAGATTCCGTTAATATCCATATCTGAATGCTTAGAAAAGCCGTTAATGTGTATGGGCTCTAAGTCAGAAGGAATTGGAAATTGTAGATTTTGTCCGACTCCGATTGTCTGGTATGTAGAGAGAATGAATCGGCGTTTGTTGTCTTTCAAGTCATTTAGCAATTTCTCTTTACTCTGGTCAAAGTTATCGCTAGTAAGTACGACAATCGTATCCGATATAGAACCGTCTATGATATCTTGATTTCCATCTAGTAGTAACTCTGCGTATTCATACAATATCTTCAGATCGAACTCTGAATCGGAAGGCTTTGGAAATTTATTAAAGAAGCAAATAAACCCACGAGAATCAGGATGATCCAGAAAATATTTCCATGCAGTCAACGCTCTCACATAACGACAAAACACAAATTCAATCTTATTATTATCGTCTTTGATTCCATGTTGAAGCCTGTTCCATAGATTCTGGGCTGCTTCCTTGTCACTCAAAAGCATCTCAAACTGTATGATTGCTTCCTTCTGCGAATCTGTTCCAATAAATTCAGTTTTTATGACGACTCGATCGTATCCTTGAGTTGCTTCAGAATAGGCATTTTTGAGCTTAACAAGAGTATCCCCTTTAAGACGTATAAATGAATTCCCCAAACGGGATTTTAGATACTTCAGATCGTAATTTCCAATATTGGTATCAAGTCCAGCAGTCGCGGAAATGCCGACAACCATAGCCTTTGAGCAAACTCCAGCCAAAAAGGATTCGGGTGTACGGCTGAAGTCGAACATAAATATTTTCGATAAAGTATCATGTTCATCACTATCGACGATATCATGGTAACGAAAGCCTATATCATAAAACCCCTGACGTTGGATTGTTCCTTTGTCAGTTTGCAAGCCATACTGCCTTTCACCTCCCATAATGTTACTGGTCAAAAATTCGACATCTTTACTATCAAGGCGAAAATGATTGAGAACCGTCTTAATGGCAGATTCAAGCGGAAATGCTTCCTTAATGCTCTTATCTTCCTCCTTTAAATGGCAATAATTCTCTGCTAAATACTTAATTCCTGTTTGGAAGTAGGTTAAAAATCCGGTAATTTCACTCAGTAGTGAGCGAATGTCAATACCAGTTTTTTCTGCTTTAGTATCAAAAGCCTTAATCCAATTTGTCCGGTTTTGTGAATCTGGAATTATCTCGATACGCTTATGACGATCCAGCACATTATGGAATTCGTAATCATAGAACAGAAAGTTCCTTTTGTTTGTCGTAAAGTCCTTCTCAGATTTACAAGTATGCTGTAATTTATATGTATTGAATATGGACTTTGCTTTCTCAATGAACGATTCAATCTGTTCTCGTAGTGACTGCCAATCTTTTCCTGAAGATTCTCGTATTTTCTTTCGCCATTCGGATTCTTTAAGAAGCACTTCAGGACATTCGTTTTGCATAAGATGGTTATGAATATTCAAGAATAAATCAAGAAGATCCACTTGATGCCGCAAGCCTGAATTAATAATATTTTTGAGGACAGCTTCTTTGGTAGTATCAAACTCATCAATAAAGATAAGTGCCCGATCGATAAAGCTTTCATTGAAGTAATATGACGGCTCAACAAGTGTCGTATTTTTGACGACGAACTTATCTATACTAAGAAACAAAACAGTTTTCTCATCTGTAAATACTGCGGGATATAGTTTTCCGATCCATTGATAGTCTTGATGATTTTTTATTGCTGACAGTCGCGCTTTTTTTGTTTTGAACTTTTCATCCAATCTCTCTTTAATAAATTTTCGGAATGCTGGCTCAAGTTCTTTTAGGATTTTCGTGTCAATGTCTGAGCGAAGTGTTCCTGGAAGTCCTTTGTTTTGAGAGTGTTCTACATCACGTTTTAAATTAAAATAACTTGCTGTCTTGAATTGTTCAGGAATTTCATTGTCAATGGCGAGTAGATTGTTAATAACACTGTCAACATTAGAATCAATAAAAATCACATATTTTTCAAAGTCATCTTCATTTCCGCCAGCGACAAAACGCTTTTTGAGATCGTCAATTGGCAGATTTTTCTTGAGGTTGGTAATAAACAGAATCTTTCTGTTTTGAGCGGCAAATTCCTTGTAATTAGAATAGATAAAGTTGAGGACATTATATGTTTTACCAGAACCAGTGGGCATACTCAGGAGAAGCAGCCCCGGATTAAATTGTTTGCAGTATTCGTTTAATATTTGTTCCATATCCCTAATAACCTTAGTAGAGTTTAAATCTGAGATAATTAACCCAATAATTAATTTATTGAATAGAAAAGCTCACTCTCACATCGGAAAAAGTTTATTCCGGCTTTGAAACTCTCAGGGCTAAAGCCGCTGAGATTCTTGAAGAGTCCAGAGTCTGAACTTCAAAGGCGCACTCAATTCGCCTCTACTGATTCCGCTTAGATCTAATCCAAGCATCACCGCTACTTTTCTGATTATATTGGCTGCCCCGTTACAATCACAATTGATATATTGATTGTTTCCGGTGCGATATAATC
>Ga0163155_10000296_pt1 | contig 59692 bp, 52 predicted proteins | sample OliLakLV19SP4G1_FD_148611 | JGI IMG/M metagenome (GOLD analysis project Ga0163155, IMG submission 148611) | Freshwater microbial mat bacterial communities from Lake Vanda, McMurdo Dry Valleys, Antarctica - Oligotrophic Lake LV.19.SP4.G1 | ecosystem: Environmental > Aquatic > Freshwater > Lake >... | reverse complement strand
TTAGAGAAAGCAGTCTCGTTGGGTGCCTCCGACTATGAAGCCTTTAAAAATTTGGGAGATGCCAAGTTTATTAAAAATGATTTTGCGGGTGCCCTTCAGTACTACACCAAAGCGGTTGCTTTTCCCGCTGCAGATGCAGTCACCTATAACAATCGCGGAAAAGCAAAAGCTATGCTAGGCGATTTTGCCGGTGCTATTCCTGATTTTGATAAAGCGATTGCCCTTAAATCAGATTACGCCAAAGCCTACTTAAATCGCGGTACTGTGCGCTTTAATCAAAGCGACTTCAAAGGCGCTGCCGAAGATCTGGAAAAATCAAAAAGCAACGAAGCAGAATCAGCAGAGGTATTGCGAATGCTTGGCGTGGCCAAGTACAATTTGAATGACAAGCCAGCTGCCAAAAATTATCTGGAAAATGCTTTCAAGGCAGGGCTTAAAGATGCCAAAGCCAATCTCTACCTGGCCAATTTGCGCTATGAGGCCAATGAGTTTAAACAAGCTGTCGATGCTTATACCCAAGCAGAAGCTGCAGGAGAAAAAGATATTACTCTTTACGAAAAAAGAGGTAAGGCGCTATATCAAACGCAAGACTACGGTGGTGCGATAACCGATCTTGAAAGAGTAAGCCAAAAAGGTTCGCCCGATTTGAATACGGTAGAATTTTTGGGAATGGCCTACATGCAGCAACAAAAAATGAAAGAGGCATTAGTGAATTTAGAAAAGGCCGCCATGCTGGGCAGCAAGAATAAAGACGTCTATTTACAAGTGGGAAATGGCCGTTTTAAAGACAATAATTTTGCGGGCGCCATTAGTGCCTATGACAAAGCAATTGAGCTGGGAGCAAAAGATGAAGTTGTATTTAACAATCGTGGAAAAGCAAAATTGAATTCCGCATTGGCAAAAGAATCGATTGTTGATTTTGATAAATCATTGCAAATCAGACAAAATTATCCACAAGCATTAAAGAATAGGGCTTTAGCTAGTTATTCCCTGAAAGATTGGCCAAAAGTAATTACCGATATCGCAATGGTGGTAGCAATTGGGCAGGGAAGTACGGAAGATTATGGTCTTTCGGGTGTTGCAAAATACGCATTGAAAGATTATAAAGGATCGGTTGAAGATTTAGCCAAATCAATTGATGGTGGGTCAAAGGACAAGGATATCTATGTGGCAAGAGGTAACTCATTTTACGAAACCCAAGATTTTGCCAAATCGATAATTGATTTAACAAAGGCCATCGAACTAGGTGAAGGTTCGGCAGGTGTTTTTTTTAAACGAGGCGCTGCGCGATTTAATACACAAGAATATAAAACCGCTCTGCCCGATCTAGAGAAAGCGATTGCAAATGGATATAACGATGCCACCGCCTATGATATGCGCGGCTTTTGTAAACTCGGAAACAAAGAAGTGGACGAGGCACTCGCTGATTTCAACAAAGCCATTGAGATGAATCCGAAACTAGCTGTTGCTTACTATCATCGGGCCGATGCATTGTTCCTTTCTACAAATTTTCCGGCCGCTTTGCAAGACTATACCAAAGCAATTAATGAAGGGATCACAGATGCAGTTATCTTTAATAATAGGGGAAAGTCATTTCTAAATAGCGAAAAATATGAGGAGGCCATTGACGATTTTGGCATGGCGATAGCCAAAAAAGCAGATTATGTTCGCGCGTACGAGAACCGCGCAAGGGCTTATTTGAATCTCAAAAAATATGACGAAGCCATTAAAGATTTACGTCAAGTAGAAAAGTTGACAGAAAAACCAGATGGTAATTTTTATCAAAAATTGGGAGAAGCTTATTTTGATATGAAGAACTATCCGCTCGCGCAGGAATATTTGAGCAAAGCAATCCAAGGAGGCAATCGCGATAAGGGAAATTTGTTCAAAAGAGGAAAATCTCTTTCCGAGCAGCAAGATTTCCAAGCGGCAATCAAAGATTTTGACGAAGCCTTAAAAGCCGGTGAAAATACCACCTCTCTGTTTCAAGAAAAGGCGCGTGCCTATTTGGGTTCGGGGAACAGAAAAAGTGCCTTGGATAACATCGCGAAAGCCATTGCATTGGAGCCGAACAATTCAGACCTGTACTACAACAGTGGTCTGATCAAAGAAGAAAATGGAGAATTTGAGTCTGCCAAAACAGATTATGACAAGGCGATAAAACTCAACCCGAAAGACATAGCTGCCTTTTACGGAAGAGCCAATTGCAAGGCGGAATTGGGAGACCATGGCGCTGGGATTTCTGACTTAGATGAAGCTGTTGCGATTAATCCAAAAGACGCCTCTTTTTTTAAGCAACGCGGTAATTTCTATTACCAATTGGAAAAGAAAGATCAAGCTTGCGCAGATTGGTCTAAAGCCTTAGAGTTAGGTGATGCAAAGGCCAAATTCTCTATCGATCAATATTGCAAGAAAAAGTAGATTCAATTTGGCTTGATTTTTCTCATGATGGGAAACAAATTTTCTATCAAGCGCCTTCAGCGGTAAAAACGCGTTTTCGCCTTAAACCAATTGTTTAAGCATTTAGGACTTAATTGAGGTGATATCTTCACCTATCGATTTTTTCCAGCGAGCAATCTTACATCAGTCAGCAACCCGTTGTTTTGGTCGATGAATTGCGGGTTACAGATAAGAGATTTGCTGCATCAACATACAAACAGATACCATTATGAAAAAACTTGAATTACTTGTGCTGGGATTGGTTTTGTCTTTTGGGTTAGGGGCTAGCGAAATAATCGCTGGAAAAGTAGTGACTGTAATTGATGGTAACACGTTGGAAATTTTCACCAGCGAAAATGAAACATATAAAATCCTCTTGTACGGGATTGATAGCCCAGAACTTGATCAGGAGTATGGTGAAAAGGCAAAGCGATTTTTGGAGAAGCTAACTTTAAACAAAAGCATCAACGTAGAAATTCAAGGCAAGGATAGGCTTGGAAATCGGTTGGGCATTGTAATGATTGACGGAGAAGATCCACGGGAAAAATTGCTGGAAGAAGGTTTAGCTTGGACTGCGGAAAGAAACCCAATCGTTGAATTTGAAACCATCAAAGAAAAATCGCGCGAGAAGGGAAAAGGATTGTGGAAAGAGAAAGATCCAACGCCTCCGTGGATTTTCAGACGACAGCAAACGCTGACGCAATTTAAGACGAGCTAGTAGACTAGAGACCTATAAGGTTTAAAACCTTATAGGTTTTGAAAAGTTTCTACTGAAGACTAGATATAAGTTCTTTTACGATTCGTTAAATCTCCGCTATGCAAAACAGGTGGAGGTTTTTTTATGCCATGACGGCCACTCTGTGGTCATTAAGTGCAGCGGGACAAGACAATACCAAGGGTGATCGATCTCCAATACAAGTAATGGAATCGAAGACACACACAAAAGTGCACTTATCGAGAGCCGAGAAAAAGCGGTACCGAGTACTTTTCCGTAAACCTAAAGTACAAAACACAGCCCGTTACGAATTTTACAAACGTGTGGAAGAAGCTGCCAAAGAAAAGCAGCGCCTTCTCAAAAAGTTATCAAACCCACAGTACTCCTACTTTGCCTACTTTGGCCACAAAAACAAATTAAAAAAAACAAGCCGTATCAGATGAAATATTGCAACGAGTGCGAAATCAGACATTAGAAAAAAGGGAGAAAAATGAGCGTACGGCAGTTTAGCATTTTTGGGCTAAAGCCCTTTTGAAAGCCTACCCAATAACCCCGTGCTTAGGCACGGGGTTATTTCAGCTGCTAGTAGTCGGAAAGATTGCTATTGTTACCTTTGTTGTAGACAAATCAATTTTCTCCTTTGGAAAACCTCGCTCGCTACATCGAACACTCCAATCTCTCGCCAACACTCACGATTCAACAAATTGATCAATTGGTGGAGGAAGCGAAGCAGTATAATTTTTTAGGAATTTGTGTGCCACCATTTTGGGTGAAGCGAGCGCAGCGCGAAATTGGTAAAGAGAAGATTTTACTCGTGACCGTAGCCGGGTTTCCGCTCGGCTATTCCATGACGGAAACGAAACTCGATGAGATCAAACGGGCGATTGACAATGGTGCAGATGAGATTGATGTTGTGTGGAATTTGACTTCGTTCAAAACAGGGATTCCTTGGACGAAAATCGAAATAGCAAAGTGCAGCAAATTGGCACACGATTACCAAAAAGTACTGAAGGTAATTATAGAAACAGCTTACTTAAATGCAGATGAGATTGTAGAAGCGTGTAAACTCTGCGTTGATGCAGGAGCTGATTTTGTAAAAACATCTACTGGCTTTGCGCCTAGCGGTGCAACAGTGGAAGATATCAAACTCATGAAAAAATCGATACCTATTAATGTCGGTATCAAAGCATCAGGTGGAATCAAAACCAAAGTGCAAGCCGTTGAATTGATCGAGGCGGGAGCGGATCGCATCGGTACTTCTTCGGGCAAGATTATTTGTTCGTAATTTTTAAAAGAGATTACTAACTTCGGGTTCTTAAACCGAAGCCATGAGCGAATTTTTGTCGAATCTATTTCCAGAAGAATCTACTATCCCTGAACAATATCAACTTAGCTCCTCCATTGAGCAGCGCGAATACCTCATCAACGGAACCCTTCGCCAATGGAAGGGCCCATTAAACCCTGTAGCAAGTCCTGTCTACATCAAAAAAGGAGAAAGCTATGAGCAGAAAATAATTGGAAGCACTCCATTGCTGACAAAATACGAAGCACTGGAAGCATTGGATGCGGCCGTGGCAGCCTATGATCTTGGTCACGGAGCGTGGCCTACCATGAGCGTGGCGAATCGTATTGAACATGTTGAAAAATTCTTAGCTGCCATGCGCTCGAAGCGCACCGAAGTAGTCAAATTATTGATGTGGGAGATTGGCAAGTCGTTGAAGGATTCTGAAAAAGAATTTGATCGCACCTGCGACTACATAGTTGACACAGTCAAGGCGTTGAAAGAACAAAATAGACGTGCCGCCACGCTTATCGAAGAGCAAGGATTCATGGCGCAAATCAGGCGCGTGCCACTCGGTGTTGCTTTGTGCATGGGGCCATTCAATTATCCGTTGAATGAAACTTTCACCACGCTTATACCTGCGCTCATCATGGGCAATACGGTAATTTTTAAGCCCGCAAAATATGGAGTGCTGTTAGTCAAGCCACTCTTAGAAGCTTTCCGCGATAGTTTTCCTGCGGGCGTAATCAATATTATCTATGGGCGTGGGCGCGATACCGTTGGTGCAATGATGGAGACGGGAAAGGTAGATGTGTTTGCATTTATAGGCACAAACAAAGGGGCCAACGACTTGAAGAGGCTTCACCCAAAGCCCCATCGACTCAGATCAATCTTAGGGTTGGATGCAAAAAATCCTGCTATTGTTTTGTCAGATGCGGACTTGACAAATGCGGTGGCGGAATGTATCACGGGCTCGCTCTCATTTAACGGGCAGCGATGCACGGCTCTGAAAATATTGTTTGTACATGAATCCATTGTAGAAGAATTTACGCAGCGTTATTTAGTAGAATTAAAAAAATTAAAACCTGGAATGCCTTGGGATGCGGGAGTTGGATTGACGCCACTTCCCGAACCGGGCAAGACAGATTATTTAAAAGGTTTGGTCGATAATGCGAAAGCACATGGCGCGAAAGTCATGAATGAAAACGGAGGAGAAATCCACCAATCGTTTTTCTATCCAGCGGTATTGTATCCCGTGAATGAAAAAATGAGTATCTATAACGAAGAACAATTTGGCCCTGTGGTACCGATTGTTCCTTTTAGCAATGACCAAGAGCCGATCAATTACATGGTCAACTCACACTTTGGTCAGCAAGTAAGTTTGTTTGGAAAAGATTCCAAGCGATTGGCGAAAATGATGGACGCATTTGTAAATCAAGTTGGGCGGATCAACATTAACACACAATCACAACGCGGGCCTGACACCTTCCCGTTCAACGGAAGAAAGGATTCTGCCGAAGGCACATTATCTATTTCCGATGCATTGCGCGTGTTTTCAATCCGTACCATTGTGGCCACAAAAGGCACGGATGAGAACAAACAGATCATCAATAATATTATCCGAAATAGAGAGTCTGATTTTTTGAGTACGGATTATATTTTTTGAGGGATTTTACGCGATTCTTTGGCAAATATTGCATCGCTGCAATCATCGTATTATTAAGACATTAGCTAAATTTAATATCTTTGCGTTGCAATAGAAAAAAATGACGGTTACAGGTAAAAATAAAACTCTTCCGCAGCTCTCCCATTCAGCTTTCTGGGATATTGATCTAACTAACCTAGATTTTGACCGATATGGGGATTTTACGATAATCCGGGTTTTTGAAAGGGGCACCCCAAAAGACATTCAGCAAATAATTAATTACTACGGGAACGCTCGAATCATAAACTCTCTTTTAAACGCCTCCTCTTTACAGTCAAGAGCGATTGCTCTAGGACAAATATTTTTTGATATTTTCCCCAACCAATTTGCATGCTCAAGACCTTCACAACAAGTGATGAGTTACTCTCAGTATTAAAATTGCTGATGAAGATGCCGTTGTTGGCAAACTTCAGGCTAGTTGGAGGAACCGCACTAAGTCTACTTCACGGGCATAGAAAATCCGAAGACATAGATCTTTTTTCCTATCAGGACTACGGAAGCATTAACTTTAATAAAATAGAAATCCACCTTCAAGATCAATTCCCTTATTTCGTAAATGATGATCATATCTTAAACATCACTCAGGTAAATAACAATTTCGGGCTTCATTTACATATCGGAAAAGATGAAAAATCATCCATCAAAACAGATATTCTAAATTGGGCTGTAGCCGATTTTATCTACCCTGTTCAAGAGGTTGACGGAATCCGTTTCGCTACTACGAAGGAAATTGCTTTGATGAAGCTTGATGCCATATCAAGAGGTGGAAGAAAAAAAGATTTTTGGGACATGGCGGAAATTTTTGAGCACATCAATTTCGGTGAATTAATAAAACTATATCCAACTAAATATCCTCACCACAGAATTGAAGATGTAAAAAGCGGTATGACTAATTTCGAAATCGCAGACAACATGCCCGATCCAATTTGCCTTAGAGGAAAGTATTGGGAGCATGTGAAGGAGGAAATGAGACTGACGGTTGCCTTATAATTCTAACAATTTGACATGAGTAACATCCGCAATCGGAAATCTAATTTTTTGAGTACCGATTATATTTTTTAGAATTGACGGTGGACGATTTGTTAGTGCAGGTTTAATTCAGGTTCAGTTCAACTTGCTTCACATTGCGTGAGTTTCCCCCGATCATGAGATGAAACTTACCCGGCTCGCTTCCAAAGCTCAAATCTGATTTATAAAAAGACAGGTCTTTATTTGTGATTTTAAAGGTAACGGCTTTCGTTTCACCGGCTTTCAACACAATTTTTTGAAATCCCTTTAATTCTTTTACAGGTCTGGTAACCGAACCAACTAAATCACGAATGTAAAATTGCACGACCTCTGCACCATCTAGTGAGCCCGTATTTGTTACATCCACAGAAACCGTAACTGAATCTTTCGCTGACATTTCCAATTTACTCAAGTTGATTTCTCCGTATGAGAAGCTCGTGTAACTCAATCCAAAACCAAATGGATAGACGGGATCGTTCGAAACATCTAAATAATTGGAGCGGAATTTCTCAAACCATTTTTTTTCAGCGAGCGGTCGGCCTGTATTTTTTTGTGCATAGTACATAGGCACCTGACCCACGTTCTGCGGAAAAGTCGTAGTTAACTTACCAGAAGGATTTACATCGCCAAACAAAACATCGGCAATGGCATCGCCTGCTTCGCTGCCACCAAACCATACATTTAAAATGGCAGGAACATTTTCTTCTTCCCACTTTAGTGCTAATGGTCTGCCCGTAAATAGCACGAGAACTACCGGTTTGCCTGTTTTCAATAATGCTTTCAGTAACTCTTTTTGTGTTTCCGGTATTTCAATGTTTGATCGGCTGGATGCTTCTCCGCTCATCTCTGCCGCTTCGCCCACAGCGGCAATAATTACATCGGCACTTTTGGCAATTTTTATAGCTTCATTGCGCAACTCTTCGGCTGATCGTTTATCACGGTGAAGCGTTTTACCAAACATGGTAGCACGTTCTTCGATGGCCTGATCTTCATCTAAGTTCGCCCCCTTTGCGTATACCACTTTTGCCTTTGCGCCCACCGCCTTCTGCAATCCTTCGCGCACCGAAATAGATTCTGAAAAACGTGCAGCAACGCTCCACGTGCCCGTCATGTTTTCTTTGGCATCGGCCAACGGACCGATCAACGCAATTGTACCTAATTTTTTTATTGGAAGAATACTCCCTTGATTTTTTAATAAAACAAAACTTTGCGCAGCCGTTTTGCGCGCTTCCATTCTATTGGCAGAATTAAAAACTTCATTCTTCGCACGGCTTGAATCGCAATACTTATATGGATCATCAAAAAGGCCCAACTTAAATTTAGCTTCCAATATTCTTCTGCATGCCTCCTCAATTTGCTTCTCCGTTATTTTTCCCTCCTTCACCGATTGAGCTAACGTTGTTAACAATCCTTCGCTCACCATGTCCATATCCAAACCTGCCTCTAGTGCTTTCGCAGAAACCTGTTGAATATCTCCATACCCGTGATTAATCATTTCGCTTACGCCTGTATAATCCGAAACCACAAATCCTTTAAACCCCCACTCTTTCCGCAGCACATCTGTTAGCAACCATTTGTTGGCCGTGGCCGGAACACCATCAATTTCGTTGAACGATGCCATGATGCTACCCGCTCCGGCATCTACTGCAGCCTTGTATGGAGGAAGATAATCGTTGTACATCCGCTGCTTACTCATGTCGACTGTATTATAATCTCTGCCCGATTCGGCAGCGCCATAAAGCGCATAATGTTTTACACACGAGAGAACGGTATTGTTCGCTTTTAAGTCATCGCCCTGATAGCCACGCACCATGGCTTTGGCAATTTCGGAACCTAAGTAGGGATCTTCACCACTGCCTTCGGAAATCCTACCCCATCGGGCATCGCGCGAAATATCTACCATGGGTGAGAACGTCCAGTTGATGCCATCGGCACTTGCTTCTTGTGCCGCTATGCGCGCACTGCGTTCGATCAATTTCATATCCCAACTGCAACTCAATCCCAACGGAATTGGAAAAATACTTTCGTAGCCGTGGATCACGTCCATACCAAAGAGCAACGGGATTTTTAATCTACTTTTTTCTATTGCAATTTTTTGCACGGCTCTGATTTTGGCAACCGACTTGATGTTGAACAGCCCACCCACCATTCCGTTTTCAATTTTCTTGGCGATATCAGAACTTTCGGTTTGCCCTGTTACAAAATCGCCCGCAGAGGGCAAATTTAGTTGGCCTATTTTTTCTTCTAACGTCATCACAGACAGGAGGGAGTCGATTCGAGAATTGGCAGTTTGCTTCTTTTTCTCAGCACATGAAATTATTACAAGTGCCAACGTGATGGCGCCAAGAGTAAATTTATTCATAGTAGATTCGGTTAGTCTGAGGATTTAATAAAGAGATACAATTATTGATAGGTAAATAGAAGTTCGGCAAGCCGTTGATGCACTTCCCTATCCTAGATAAATAAATTCCACTTTTTGCTTTCTTAATATCATTCATTTTCTGTTCCTACCCTCAGAGAAGGTTTAATACGTGAATCCCAATTTCGTCAAGCCAGCTTGCACCTCGGGTGCTGACATGAATAGATTCCAGAGCAATCCTGATCGATGATTTTCAATCATGACAATAATCGGCCCTTGGTCAATAGCCAAGTAAGAATTTGCTACCCAACCCTCGGTCACATTAAAGGCATCGTAGAAACCATAACTACCCCATAGTCGATCACCCATGGTGTAATAAAAAAACTTTAGTGCATCCATGCTTTCGACTGGTGTGTAAGGCATTGATGAGATAGCTGCCGTTGGTGAAATCACACCCAGATCGTTCGTGGGTGAGTGGGCTGAATAACCCGATTGATTATCGCTAGCCGTCAACCCCCAATTTAAATTACTGTAACCAGCAAAATTTCTTGGATTAGCAATACAATAAGCACGTGCAAGAGTGAGAAAGAGCATTTCCAGCACAAAGCTAAGATGCAAACTATAGTGTGATAGAATGGTAAATGGCAACACATTAAAATAGACAAGCGCCCTCATGAAAAAACCCAAGAACAAAATCCCGTAGGCTATCACAAAAAATCGCGCGGGTCGATAACCTCTGCTCCAAACGCGTATAGCCGTGTAAAAAATTAATGAAAGGGGAAGTATTTCAATAACGCGCTGGCTGAAAAGCGTGGGCTGAAAAAAAAGCGCGTAACAGAAAAAGGCCGTTCGCAAAGCAATCATCCACTTAAGCAAGTTATCTACTTTAGGTGCTTTTACTTTGGTGCCTAGGAATCTTCGTGTAAAAATCAGCGCCCAGAGAATAACTGAATACAGCGAGATACCGGTTGCATACGCATTGAATGCCGGATATTTTGGCCAGAGATATTGGAACCCAATACCATCTAAACTCATTGCATAAAGGGCCACGCTTAAAATATAAAATATGTAGTACACATATTTTTTCTCGCGGATGGCCAGAAAAGTGAGAAAATTATAAAGGGCGATGATGAGGATCATCCCATAAAAAATACCAAACAGAAAATATTCATTGAGCGCGTAATAGATAAATCGATTGGTAGATCGGAACGCAATGCGGATATCGGCAAACCCGTGTGATTGAATCTTGAAATAATAAAACATCACCGTATCGCTTTTCATCTTCAGCATCAATTCAAAATTCTTGTGTCTAAAAAGTCGGTCGTTAAAGGGTTGAGCATCTCCCAATTGCACCCGTTGATAGGACCCATCTTCTTGCGGAACATACGCATCTATTTTATCAATAGTCTGATCATAGAACTCCAATAGCCATACCTTCTTTGTTTCAGAGAGATGCCTGATAGGTAAGCGCACCCAGTAAGCTACATCGGGCACAAAATCTTTGTTCCTGTAATCGGTGTGCAAACGGAATTTGTTTACAAACGCAGAGGAAGAAATTTGCTGAAAAGTAATAGCGCTACTGACGTCCTTGAAGTACATCAGCTCATAGGGCATGAAGTTGCGTTCTTCAACGCGATCATCTACTTCTACGGGTTGCTGACCAAACACCTTGGGCGACATCAATATCAGTAAGCAGAAAATTATATTTTTCACTTGCTCCATACTTGTTAGTTACTGCGGATGATAAATCCGCTTTGCCGCTTTGTACACTTTTTCTTTATCGAGTGTCATCGGTTTGGTTTTCTTCTCTACAAATAATTTCATTTGGTCGGCATAGTGTTCGCTAGCGGGATTGTTGGAGGCGCCATAGCAATTCACCGTTTCAATCTCTGGGCCTTGAGGCGTGAATTTGACCAACTCAATGTATGATTCGCCTTGCTCACCTTTCACACGACCATCTTTATAGGGTCCCGAATGCATGGCACCAATTACATCGGGTATACCTGAGAGAGCCATGGTTTTATCGCCTCTTACTAACTTTTGATATTGGCCCAATGAGACATCTATATTGCCAAAATGTTTTACCAAATACGCTTTCGCGAAAATCAGTAGTTCAAGGCACTTATTTTTCGATAGCGTTCGATAGGTTGCCCCGGCCCGCTGCTCTTTTACCACTTGGTAATAGATAATGGAAAATAAGGCTGCGCCCTTGCTTTCAATAGTAGCCTTGCGATCCCATTGATTCAAAATAGTAATCAGATTACTTAATTCAGGATAGTTGTTGGGCGCCAGAAGAAAGAGTGTATCGGCTTGCGTTTGGTAGGCAAGTTTTTGTGGCAGTTGCTGATCGTACTTGATCCGTTTAAAATTTTCATAATTGAGTTTAGGATACCGCGCAATCAAATCCATAAAACGCATACTGCGATTATTTTCGTTCGTCTCATGTCCCATTGTGGCATCATAAATCTTCTCGTTAATGTTGTCTGCTGCTGAAGTTGCATTGAAGGGAGAATGATTGCTGTTGAACACATAACCCGAGCTTGGATTCAATACTTGCGGCAAATCTGAAATCGGATGGAAGTCCGTCCACAACGTTTGGCTCGTATTTCCCGGCAAGGTCGTATTCCATTGGTAGTTTGTATTTCGGATAGGCAATTTTCCATTGCTTAAATAATAGATCGTATCGTACCGATCGGCATACACAATGTTGTAGCCCGAAATCGCGCCCATATCCAATGCCTTTTTGAATGTTGAAAAATTTTTGGCTTTGTTCATTCGGTACCATTGCTCCAACGCCCGTATTTCCATCAGGGCTCCAGTTCGCAGGGCGAAAGCTCCTTGCTTCGTGACCATGGTAGGTCCATATTTACTTTCCCAGATCTCACGCTTCACCCCGATTTTAATCCCTGCTACCTTCACATGCAATTTTACTTTGCTGATCGTTAACTCTTCCCACTTGCCATCGAACTTATATTGATTTTTGTTTTCGGGGTTTAATTCCAATTGGTATACATCCAATTTGTCGGGATTATTTACGGTGTGTGCCCAACCTAAATACTCATTACAGCCATGTAAAATACTGGGCGCACCGGGAAATAATGCGCCTAAAATATTCCATCCTTCATCACTTATTAAGTGGGCTTCATACCAAGAGACGGGGCCCTCTAGCGGTTGGTGCGAGTTAATGGCAAGATAGACGTTTCCATCTTCTGTTATTTTTGAATTGAATGCGTATGCATTAGAGCCACCTGTTTTAAATTGTGGGGCAGTGGCAATTTTCCCTCCGGTAATTTCTTTGAGAGCTTTGTCTACGCCACTGGCAATCGCCAATTGCAGCACCGAGTACGTAAGCATGTCTTTAGGCGTAACAGGAAAAAGCTTTTTCACCAACACTTCATTCGGATGAGCCCGCGCGTAAGCATTGACGCCCGCGGCATATCCTTCTAATACTTTCTTGTAATCGGGCGCGATGTCTTTCTCATATCGCTCATCTACGATTCTTCGGCATTGTAAAAACTGATTAACATAGTCAATAGTGGCACCCGCCTTGCCAGAATGCAATCCCAACATGGCTTTGCTTGCCAAAAATCCTTGTTGAATTGTTTTGAAATCATCCTCGGAGTTTGCCCACGCCAAACCATATGCTACTCCGGCATCGGTAGGTGAATAAATATGTGGAACGCCCCATTGATCGCGAACGATGTCAATCGACTGGGGATTTGGTTGCGCCTGTGCGGAAAAAGCGAATCCTAAAACAAAGAGATAACACCATTTCATTCGCGATTCTTTTTTAAGGTCAGCACCGTAATTTCACAACCTGTAAATACCAAATAATTGATCACAAAAAAAAGGGCATTGGCATTTGCGCCCTTCGGGTCTTTCCAAAACAAAACAAAAACCAGAATGGAACTGACGATTATTTTTAAAACGACAGAAAGCATAAAAAGCCTAATGAAGTCATACGATTCGGTTTTTTTTGCATTGTCCAACCGGTGAAAAACATAAAGGGTGGTGAAGCAAAAGAATAAGACGATTTCAATGGTGAAAGACGGCAGCGGAATATCGTTCCAGTGGTGGAGCAAATAGGCGCCCAATAGTAAAATCACCGCAGCACTAAAAACGACAGCACCAAATTGGACAAGGCTTTTATTCACCGTTCAACGATTTATAAAGCCGGTACATCATTCCTGCAAAAGAAGCCAAAATGAAAGTCAACATAAAGGCCGGAAACTCAAGATGCAGATAACCATCTATTTCATATCCGATCCATCCTGCAATACCGATGGTGGCCAATAGTTGTAGACCTAGCCCACCGTATTTCAAAAAACTGTTGTCTGATTTTTTGCCTGTCATTTGTTGTAAAAAAAAAGCCGCTGGTGGATTTCCTGCGGCTTCATCAATAGTTACATAAAGACTCAATTCAACCGTATCTCTTGTGCGTGGGGAGTTCTTGAACCATTTTCCGAAATTTTAATGTCCTTTATTGGAGCGCCCATTTTACAACTTCCGTTGAATAGCGCACCAGGCTCCACCACCAATTTTCCCGTACTGATATCGCCATGGATAACAGCCGTGGATTTGAGCACCAATATTTCTGAGATATCAATTTTACCTTTTACCTCTCCTTCCAGGTCTGCATTTTGCGCAATGATATTTCCTTCCACATGGCTGGAGTGACCCAACGCAATTTTGCATTTTGACTTGATGTTTCCGATAATTCGCCCTTCAATGCGAATGTTGCCATACGTTTCAATATTTCCTTCCAGCACGGTGCCCTTTCCGATCACGTTACTGGAATTACTGATTTCGTCAGCAGCTCTTTTTTGTTCTTTGGAAGTTAACATGGCTCTAAGTTTAAAAAGTTACAAATTCCTGAGGGTCTAGCGAGTTGCCGTTGTGCCACAACTCAAAATGGAGGTGCGGGCCATCGGTCATTTCTCCACTGTTGCCAACGATAGAGATTATGTCCCCTGCATTAACAAAACTACCAACTTTTTTTAACAATCCCGAATTGTGCTTATAAACGGAGACTAGATCGCCCTTGTGCTGCACCGCTATCACATACCCTGAATCTTGCGTCCAAGAGGCCATTATTACTGTGCCATCTGCCACGCACTTTACCGGTTCATTGGTTTTGGCTACAATATCCACACCGTAATGTCCATTCTTGGCGTCATACTTATCGCTGACAAAACCGGTGATAGGGGTAAAGAAAAAAACTCCTTGCAGATCGCGGTATTTCCGATCGTTAACAGACACCATGGAAAACTCAGTTTGTTCAAACTCTTTTCTGAATTGAGAATCCGTAGCCGCCAGCTTTAAATCAGCCGTGGTTTTGATTGGAATATTTTCAACGTTCAGCAACTTAGCGGGATCAATGAATCCATTGGAGGTATCGCCACTTAAAATCCGTTGCAAGTTTTGAATAAACAAGTCTTTGCGGTCTACTTCCACGGCAAGGGAATCTACCTCAATGGCCAAGCCGTATAGCTTCTTGTTTTGCTCGGCCTGTTCGTACTTCGGATCAAACCATTTCGCCAATAAAGTTTTCGATAAAAAAAGACTTCCCGTAAAAATGATGAGAAAAGTAGAGGCGGCCACAACCAGTAGTTTTGCATAGGTAAACCCGATCGAGGTTTTCTCGGCTAAGTTGTCTTCATTGCGGATGACCAACTGATACTTGTTGGTTAGGCGCTCGGATAAGGTTTTCTTTGGTTTCAAGCTCAAATTTGTCAAAAATAGGCAATCCCGTCAATATAGTATTGATCGGCAGTTTTTTACATTTACAATATGATAAGGTATCTTTTCGTTAAGGGTAGTCCATGAAACCTTGCTATTCTTTCTTCAATCGCCCCACGCTGTCTGTGAGGCTCGGTCGCGTGCATTGTGCACTCATTTTCTTGATTTTTTCCTTGGCGGGATGTTCCATTGAACAAAAAAATTTCACCAGCAATACTTTTCACAATCTCACCGCCCATTACAATGGATTTTACTACGCGCGGGAAAAGGCGCAAGAAGTGGAAAAGACGATTTTAAAAACCTTGGATGACGACCCTGCCCAAGTGTTGAGATTGTTTCCCGCACTTGACACCACCAGAGCAAAAGGCTATTCTAAAGATACCGATGAAATTATAAAGATGGCATCCATTTCTATCCAACGTCATCCCAACAGTCAATGGGTGGATGACAATTATGTGATGGTTGGGCTGGCGCGCTTATACGCTTGTGATTATCAAAATGCCATTCTTACTTTTAAATATGTAAATACCAAAAGTCCCTCGCCAGAAACGCGGCATCTCGCGCTCATTTACTTGCTCCGAACATTTATCGAGCAAAATGATTTTGAAAGGGGTGAGGAGGTATTTCGATTCTTGGGGAAGGAAAAATTGACTAAGATCAACGCAAAAAAGTTGTATCTGGAAAAGGCCTATTACTACCAGGTGCGGAATGACTATGACAACATGGTTCAAAATCTTTCTAAAGTGGATTCGCTATTGGTGCGATCAGACAGGAGGGGAAGAATTTATTTCATCATTGGGCAAGTTTATCAAAAACTAGGTTTTAATTCCGAAGCCTATAACTTTTACCGAAAGTGTCTGGGCACTAACCCTGACTATGAAATTGACTTCTATGCGCGGCTAAACATGGCACAGGTTGCTCAAATTGAAGATAAGCGGGACATCCGTATTGTACGCAAACAATTTGAAAAAATGCTTGCCGATACGAAGAATCAGGAATTCAAAGACAAAATTTATTTTGAATGGGGCGAGTTTGAACGCAAGCAAGGAAATTTGATGGAGGCCATTGCGAATTACAAATCAGCGGCACATACGGGCAAAAGCAAGCGCATCCAAGGCAGCGCCTATTTGAGAGTTGGTCAATTGAATTTCGATTCCCTGAAAAAATACAGCCTTGCCAAATTATATTACGATAGCGCAGTCGGGGCATTGCCCAAAGATTTTGAAAACTATGAAGCCATTAAGAAGCGACAGAGAATATTGGGCGAATTTGCGTCTTACACTGAAACCATCATACTTAATGATAGTTTGCTGGAATTGGCTTTGCTCGATTCAACTACTGTTAGAAAAAGATTGGACTCAGTTTTTGCGATGCGGGATAAGAAACTAGCTTCCGTAAAGAAGAAGAAGAAACGAACCGACAATGGCGCTTCAGGGGGTGGGCAACAAAACAATTCATTTTTCAATGGCACCGAATCCACCGCCACCACAGACTGGTATTTTGGCAATGCCGCGCTGGTAGCTTCCGGGCAAAGTGAGTTTCAACGTATCTGGGGTGCCATTACGCTAGAAGACAATTGGAGAAGGTCTAACCGATCGGCAGAGTTGACAGACGCCAGTGCTATTGCGCAAAAAAACCCAGAAGAACAGCTAAAAAATTCAGCGCCTATTGCGGCAACCAAACCCGAAGAAAAACTAGACGAAGCAGGGAAAATAATGTCGCAATTACCGACCACCGATAAGCAAAAGGCGGAGGCTTTGGCGAAGATTGAAAAAGCTTACTTTAAACTTGGCGATTTATTCTACTTCGATTTGATCGAGAAGAAAAATGCAGCAGAGTCGTACGAAAAACTTATTGGGCGTTTCCCTGCTTCAGAGCTAATGCCCGAGGCACTGTACAAGCTTTATTTGATCTACAAAGAAGCCAATGACGAAAGAGCGGACCGTTACGCTCAAAAATTAATGGACGGATACCCATCCTCTACGTTTGCGAAGATCCTCCTCAATCCCAATTATTTAAAAGAGAACAGCGTAGCGGCCGAAAAACAAAAACTGATTTACAAAGAGGCTTATTCCTATTTTCAAAAGAACAATCTACGGGCGGCTCAAGAAAAGATTAGTCAAGCCCTTCAAATTGGCGAAACGGCATTTACCCCTCAACTGGAATTGTTGAAAATTTTGCTGACGGGCAAAACAGAAGATGTCACCCAATATCAATTTGAGTTGGAGACTTTTATCAAAAAATATCCCGCAGAACTAACCAAAGACTATGCAACTCAATTATTGGCCACTTCAAAGGCATTGCTGGTCAAAATAGAACGTGCAAAAGGAATTCAATACAGCACCAATCTTAGCGGTACCCACTATTTTGTGGCCGTGTACAAAGAAGGTGACAAAATAACAAACCCGGTGGTAGACGCGTTGGAAAAATTCAATGCTACGGTGTGGAGCAAGCTTAAACTCACCACCAGCAACCTAGGGCTCAATGAAAAAATTGTGACGATGGTAGTGGAACTTCCCGATCGCGAAACCGCGCTCAGTTATTTCGACAAATTTCTCGCTCAACTATCCAACACAAAACCCTTTTCCCAATATAAATTCTATAATTTTGTGATTACTAAAGATAATTTTCAAACCTTTTACCGAACCAAAGCACTCGATGAGTACCTCACGTTCTTCGACCGGAACTATCAAAAGCAAAATCAATAAATTCCTCCAGGCAAAAAAAGCGTGGATTCCAAAAGCAATCAAGTACACATGGATTGTTTTTTTGTGCATTTTAGTTGGGTTTCCACTGTATGTATTTTCTGTGAAAGCCGATCTGTTTGGATTATTTGGAGGTATGCCCAGCCTGACTGAAATCGAAAACCCGGATAATGATTTGTCTTCAGAAATCCTTTCTGCTGATGGTGTATCATTGGGTCGTTATTTTAGGTACAACCGTAGTCAAATACACTTTGAAGAGCTATCCGATGAGTTGGTCAATACGTTGTTGATTTCAGAAGATCACCGCTTCTACGATCACTCGGGGCTTGACCTGCCTGCTTACTTCCGCGTGCTGAAGGGGCTACTTACTTTTAATCCCGCTGGTGGTGGCAGCACTATCACACAACAGTTGGCTAAAAATCTATATACCATCAATCCCGACAAAGGACTAGATGGATTTCTTTCAAGACTGGGAAAGTACCCTAAGAGAATCATTCAAAAAACAAAAGAGTGGATCATTGCCGTAAATCTCGAAGAAAATTTTACGAAGAAAGAAATCATAGCGATGTACCTTAATACATGCGATTTCAGTAGCAATTCATTTGGTATTAAAGTAGCATCCGAAACATATTTCAACAAAAGCCCCGATAGCCTCAACTTGCAAGAAGCAGCTATCTTGGTAGGCATGTTGCAAGCACCTTCAAAGTATAACCCTAAGAAAAACCCCAACAATGCGTTGGGAAAACGGAACGAGGTGTTGTATAAAGTATACAAGCGTGGGTATAAAATTAAGACCAAACAGAAATTTGATTCCATCAAAAGTTTACCCATTGAATTGGATTACAGTGTGCAAAATCAGAACGATGGACTCGCTACTTATTTTCGAACTGTTCTGGGTAATTATTTGACCAGATATTGCAACGAAAAAGGAATTGACCTTTATAATTCCGGTCTAAAAATTTACACCACCATTGATAGCCGCTTACAAAAATATGCAGAGGAGGCCGTAGCGGAGCACATGAAAGTATTGCAAGGGCAGTTTTACAGCGAATGGAAAAAACGCGGCCGCAATCCATGGGCAGATGAAGACGGAGCTGAAATAAAGGACTTTTTGCAAAAGCGCATCAAGCAAACGGACGCCTACGCAGTTTATGCAGAAAAATACGGTGAAGAATCTGACTCCCTTTTAATCATGTTGAAGAAGAAAAAGGCCATGACCATTTTTAGCTGGAATGGGGAACGTGACACGCTGTTCAGCAGCTTTGACTCGCTCAGCTACTACAAGCGTTTTTTGCAAACAGGGATGATGTCGATGGATCCCAATACGGGCCATATCAAAGCGTGGGTAGGAGGGATCAATCACAAATTTTTTAAGTTTGACCATGTGCGCCAACAAACACGACAGCCTGGTTCTACCTTCAAGCCTTTTATTTATGGCCTAGCCATGGAATCTGATTACTCTCCGTGTTATAAATTAAAAGATATTTCTCCGCAGTTTGATATTCCTGGGCAGCCTCCGTGGTATCCATACAATGCCGAGGGGGACAAGGGAAATGGAGAAGAGATGACCATTCGCCAAGCAATGGCGCGCTCTAAAAATTCGATTACTGCACAAATGATGCAGGCATTGGGTGCGGAAAATGTAGTTGAATTTGCCAACCGTGTTGGGATTGAAAGTAAATTAGAGGCCGTTCCTTCTTTATGCCTTGGTACAAGCGATGTTTCTTTGTTTGAGCTGGTGGGCGCATATTGCACATTTGTAAATGGGGGGTTTAATACGCAACCATTTTTTATTACACGCATAGAGGACAAAAATGGAAACGTTATTGAAAACTTTGTACCCAAGACAAAACAAGCAATTAATGAGCAGACCGCTTGGAAGATGATTTACATGCTAGAGGGAGGGGTGGAAGAACGGGGTGGAACGTCACAAGGATTAACGTATGACTTGCGGGTGGACAATGAAATTGGTGGAAAAACCGGAACCACCAATGATGCATCCGATGGCTGGTACGTGGGTGTCACGCACAATCTCGTCACAGGCGTGTGGGTAGGCGGTGATGAACGGGGAGTCCGTTTCCCCTCGTGGGCTTTTGGCCAGGGCGGAAAAACAGCCCGTCCTATTTGGGATAAGTTTATGGTGAAGACCTATGCCGATCCGAAAACTGGTATTGCAAAAGGATTTTTTAAACGGCCCTCCAGTGGCGTGGATGTTTCTTTTGACTGCAGCAAGCAAAACGACCTGCCAGGTTCTGTGCGAAAAATCGATGAAGAACCTTGGGACATTAAGAACTAGTTACTGGTTTCCCGATAGAGGAAAATGGAAACCGGAAACCGGTAATGATTTATGTCAGAACTAAAAGATCAAGTTGCTTCATTACCCGATTCTCCGGGAGTATACCGCTACTATAATAAAGAAGACGTTCTGATTTATGTAGGCAAGGCGAAGAGCTTAAAGAAGCGAGTTGGCAGCTACTTCAACAAACAATCTCAATACAACCGTAAAACAGAAAAATTGGTTTCTGAAATTGCCACGCTAGAATATACTTTGGCTAATACAGAGTTTGATGCGCTGCTGTTAGAGAACAATCTCATCAAACAAAACCAGCCGAAGTACAACATCTTATTAAAAGACGATAAAACCTTTCCCTATCTCTGCATTTTAAAAGAACGCTTTCCGCGGATCATCTCCACTCGAAAATACATTCCCAAACAAGGTGAATATTTTGGCCCTTACTCAAGTGTTGGTTCCATGAAAAGTGTGGTGGAATTAGTAAGACAATTGTATTCGATTAGAACCTGTTCGTTGCTGCTTTCAAAAGAAAATATTGAAGAGAAGAAATTTAAAGTTTGTTTAGAATACCACATCGGCAATTGCAAAGGTCCGTGCGAAGGGCTGCAAGAAGAACAAGCCTACAACGAAGAGATTGCCCAAGCGCGATATATTCTAAAAGGCAATTTGAGTATTGTCAACGACTACTTTGCCGATCGGATGAAGGAAGCATCAGAGAAGTTAGAATTTGAAAAAGCTGGCTTTTATAAATTCAAATTAGAGAAGTTGGAAAACTTCCAGACCAAGTCGCTGGTGGTAAACCGAAAGTTGACTGATATTGATGTTGTCACCATTGCCAGCAGTGAAACAGATGCGTTTGTCAATTATATGCAGGTCAAAGAAGGGGCTATTGTCTTTTCGAAAAACCTTGAAATCAAGAAGAAGTTAGACGAATCGAACGAGGATATTTTAAACATGGCGGTGCAAGAGGTGCGGAGCGCGTACAAAAGCAATAATGCCGAAGTGTATACCAATATTGCTTTGAGTGTGAAATCGGATGAATTTGAAAATATACTGCCACAAATTGGCGACAAGAAAAAACTAGTTGATCTGTCGCTAAAAAATGCGTTGTATCTCAAGCGCGAGCGCGAAATAAGCAAAGAGGAACGCAAAACCAAAAAGAACGAAGTGCTCCATATTTTAATGGACAACTTGCGTTTATCACACTACCCAAAAATTATTGAGTGTTTTGATAATTCCAATTTTCAAGGAACGAATCCGGTAGCTGCGATGGTACGGTTCGTAGACGGCAAGCCTGATAAAAAAGGCTATCGACATTTTAATATTAAAACGGTGATTGGCCCTGATGATTTCGCTTCGATGAAAGAAATCGTAGGCCGGAGGTATAAACGCATCATGGAAGAGGAAGGCGAGTACCCGCAATTGATTATTGTAGATGGAGGCAAAGGCCAATTGAGCAGTGCGTGCGAGGCCTTGCAAGAGTTGGGGCTTTACGGAAAGATTCCAATTGTGGGCATCGCCAAGCGACTGGAGGAAATTTATTATCCCGAAGATCCGTTGCCACTGTTGATTAGCAAGAGGTCTCCCGGGCTATTGCTTATCCAACGCATACGCAATGAAGCGCACCGCTTTGGCATTACTTTCCACCGGTTGAAAAGGAGCAATTCTACTTTTGTCACCGAATTGGAAAACATTCCGGGCATCGGCAAAAACACAGCCGATAAATTGTTGGCTCACTTCAAGTCGTTTAAAAAGATAAAAGAAGCTAGTTTTGAAGAGTTGCGCGAAGTGGCTGGTGAGGCGGTGGCTAACAACTTGGTCACTTTCAGAAATGAGTAGAGAAATACTTTTTTACTGTTCGCTGTAAGTAAGATCGAGCCTCGACAACATTAACTAACTAACGGGGTGATTTTAAATACGAATTATTGCTATAATTCTCCCCCCTCGGTCAATAATTTAGTAACAACGGCTTGATTAAATCTAAATTTGTGTTGAGCCAGAAAGTTAATTTTATCTTTTACAGACGGGATAATAGACTTCTTCTTTGCTAACAGTAAAACGCCAAGCGTTCCTATGATTTCTAACCTATTGTTACTGGCTACCTTTCTTCCCTTTTTTTCGTCAATGATCAACAGCGAATGAGGATTTTCAATTGCTAACGCAATGCAAGTTGCTTCACCTGCATCTAAGATTTGTTCCAGTTCCTTTCTTTTGAGTGTGTTTTTTGCTGCTTCAATAGATATCCATTCAGGAAATTCTTTTCCGAACTCTTTTTGCACTTCAATCGTGGTGACTATTTCTGAGTACAACGCTTTTAAGATTCTTAACTCCCCAATTCGATCTAATGCAATCAGACAACTTGCATCAGCTATAATTACTCTACTCATGTAAGTTGCTCAAATCTTCAGCGGTTTCACCAAAAATGGAAACACCGTAGTTTCCCACCATCTCAAGAAATTCTCGTTTGGTTATACCTGCATATTCAGCAGCCTGTCCGGAAGAAAGAATTCCTTTATCAAAAAGTAGAGCGGCAACGGCCATCTTTACTTCTCTTTCATTCACTTCTTCGGGTACGGACAATGTCATTAATTTCATAATCCAAAGATAATAACGTTAGACTTCAACTTCCGCAAAATGATTTTCTACCTCTTCCAAAATCTGATGAATCTCCTCTGCGTTTGGTGCCTCTACTAACCGCATTCGGAACGGTTTGAAATCAGGGATACCTTTAAAATAGTTTGTATAGTGCCTACGCATTTCAAAAATCCCAAGCTTGTCGCCCTTCCAGCGAATAGAAAAATCTAGATGTTTTCTGGTAACGTCCAATCGATCGGCAAAGGTGGGTGCAGGCAGATGTTCGCCTGTTTTGATAAAGTGTTTTACTTCATTAAAAAACCAAGGTGCACCAATGGCCGCTCGACCGATCATCACGCCATCAACTCCGTAACGGTTTTTGTATTCGACTGCCTTCTCGGGCGAATCAATATCACCATTGCCGAATATAGGAATGTGCATGCGCGCATTTTCCTTTATTTTTCCGATCAACGTCCAGTCGGCACTTCCCTTGTACATTTGCACGCGCGTGCGCCCGTGAATGGTCAATGCTTTAATACCGATGTCTTGCAATCGCTCGGCTACCTCTACTACGTTCTTTGTGTTTTCATCCCAACCCAAACGGGTCTTTACGGTAACGGGGAGATGGGTTGCCTTTACAATCTCAGCGGTCATTTGCACCATCTTGGGAATGTCTTGCAAAAGTGCTGCGCCCGCTCCGCGACAAGCTACCGCTTTCACGGGGCAGCCATAATTAATGTCGATCAAATCAGGATTAACTTCGGTGGCAATCTCCGCTGATTGCACCATGTTGCCTATATCGCCTCCAAACAGTTGGATGCCGATCGGTCTTTCGTACTCAAATATGTCCAGTTTTTGGCGGCTCTTCGCGGCATCGCGGATCAATCCCTCTGAAGAAATAAATTCGGTGTACATCAAATCAGCACCGCCCGCTTTGCACACTGCACGGAAGGGTGGATCGCTCACGTCTTCCATGGGCGCGAGCAAAAGAGGAAAATCTCCTAAATCAATACTTCCGATCTTGGCCACGTTTGATTATTCGTTTAAAAACTGCGTTGTTTACGGGCTATTCCGCTCACGCGACCGCAAAATTACTATTTATTCCATCATGGACGATACTCAGGAAAAACCTGTTTGGTTAGTTTTATTATTGGTGATCATCGGTGCGTGTGTGGGTGTACTGATAGGCAGTGCAATTGGTGCTGGCGTAGCTTCTTTGATCTATGCTGGTTCTGGCAATTTTGCACAGGCCATGATAAATCCAACGGATGAAAATTTGCGAATCCCGCTATTGATTGTCCAAGGGATTACCACCGTTTTTGGGTTTTTGATTGTACCCTATTTGGTATGGGATGCCCTGCGAAAAAAAGGCATTAGCTATTTCATAGGTGCCAGTTTTCCATTTGCATCGCTACTTTTGATTTTTGTTATCGTCATCGCTTTTGCAGTGGCAGATTCCGCTATTATTGAATGGAACCAGAACATACGCTTTCCCGAATTTTTTAAATCATTTGAAGAATGGGCAAGGGCCAAAGAAGATCAACTGGCAGGGTTGACCAAGATGATCACCAACTTCCAATCGCCACTAGAATTTGTTATTGCTTTGGTGGTGGTGGCAATTTTCGCGGCCGTTTGTGAAGAGTTTCTGTTTAGAGGTGTTATCCAGACGGAGCTTTTCAGAGGCACAAAAAATATCCACGTTGCCATTTGGGTGTCAGCATTTCTTTTCAGCGCCATCCATGCCCAATTTTTCGGCTTCGTTCCACGTCTGTTGTTGGGGGCATTATTTGGCTACCTATATTACTGGTCAGGAAATTTGGTTATTCCTATGTTTGCTCATTTCGTCAACAATGGGTTTGCCCTCACGGCAATATATTTGTACCAACGAAAAGTGGTGACTACTAATTTAGATTCTCCGGAGTCAGCTCCGTGGCCTGCCGTTATTATTTCAGCTGGCGTGGTGGGTGTCATTTTGTTTTATTATAAAAGGAAATTTCAATCTACTAATCCCTCCGTGACTTGAGCGCTATTGGCAAAAAATTCAGCAATCTACCTCAGCGACTGGCCACTGCTTTGTTGGGCGCTGCCATTATTATTTTTGGAATTGTTTATAGCGAGTGGACATACTTGATGATCTTTTTTATCATTTGTGTATTGTCCTTGCGGGAATTTTACAAGCTCGCAGGCTTGGACGGAATGGTTCCGCAAAAAACATTTGGAACAATTTGCGGGCTTACTATTTTCTTTCTTTCGTTTTTCATTGAGCGCGGTACTATTTCGTATCGCTACTATTTTATTTTCTTTCCGCTCTTGTCGTGTGTATACATGATTAAGCTCTACAAAAAATTTGAGCGAAAACCTTTTACCAATATTGCCTTTACTTTTTTGGGAATTTTTTACATCGCAGTGCCGCTGGCACTTTTGCACATTGCCGCCTTTGTAAACGGTGAATATAATTTTCAAATCATTTTTGGTTGTCTTTTTATTTTATGGGCCACTGATAGCGGTGCTTACTTTGCTGGCTCACTATTTGGCAGGCGCAAATTGTTTGAACGCATCTCTCCCAAAAAATCGTGGGAGGGCGTAATTGGCGGGGCGCTGCTCGCCTTTGCAATGGCATTTGGTATAGCCTACTTTTTTACTTCGTTGGCATTGTGGCAGTGGCTGTGGATTGCCGCGATCATGATTGTAGGCGGGGTGTATGGCGACTTAGTAGAATCACTTCTGAAGCGGAGTATTGAAATCAAAGATTCTGGTAACAGTTTGCCGGGGCATGGAGGTTTTTTGGACCGGTTCGATGGATTGTTTATTTCGGCTCCATTTATCGTAGCGTTCTTAGAGATATTTTAGGGACACTTTTGGCAAAGGATGAAGTCCCGATAGCTATCGGGATTTCAGCCCGAAGCGGAAAGCGCGTTGCTTGGCGAGTGCCGACAGCCTGACACCAGCCGGTTGGTTTAAGCCCAGGCACGATGGATGACGCCAAGAAATGGTATATAAAATAAAATTCGCTGGTTTGCTCTCTGGCAGTTATTTTATTCAGTTTGTTTGGGCTGTGGCCATAGAAACTACTTTCTCAATTTGATTCATCCCGTGTGGCCAATTTATTTACCTTTGCAACCGATTTCGATCGACTACTGTTGGTCGGAACCTTAAACAAAAAAATACTCTACAAATGGCTTATATCGAACCTGCTCCACTACTTGACAAAGAGAATCCCTTTGAAGCAATGATGTCACGCTTTCGCACTGCCTCCCAAATTTTGGGATTAGAAGAAGAAGTATACAATGTGTTGAAAGTGCCCGCGCGGCAGGTGATCGTTTCCCTTCCAGTAACAATGGATGACGGAAGTATCAAAGTGTTTGAGGGATATCGTGTGATTCACTCAACGATTTTGGGGCCTTCTAAAGGGGGTATTCGTTTCGACCCGCATGTAAACTTAGACGAGGTAAAAGCATTGGCCGCTTGGATGACATGGAAGTGTGCAGTAGTAGATATTCCGTATGGTGGCGCAAAAGGCGGTGTTGCTTGCAACCCGCGCCAGATGAGTGCAGGAGAGATTGAGCGCTTGACGCGTGCCTACACGCTGTCGATGATTGACATATTTGGACCGGACAAAGACATTCCTGCACCTGACATGGGCACTGGCCCGCGTGAAATGGCTTGGCTGATGGACGAATATTCTCGCACGCAAGGAATGACTGTCAATGCCGTGGTGACGGGTAAGCCAATAGTACTGGGCGGTTCATTGGGAAGAACAGAAGCAACTGGCCGCGGTGTAATGGTGTCTGCATTGGCTGCGATGGAAAAACTAAAAATCAATCCGTACAAAGCAACATGCGCGGTACAAGGTTTTGGAAACGTGGGTTCATGGGCAGCCCGCTTATTGTCTGAGCGTGGATTAAAAGTGCAGGCGATTAGTGATTTGGGGGGAGCATACTACAACGAAAACGGAATTGATATTGAAGCAGCGGTAAAATACCGCGATGCCAACAAAGGATCGCTGGAGGGTTTTGCACAAGCAGAGAAAATAGGAAGCGGTGATATTTTAACGTTGGATGTAGATGTGTTGGTACCGGCTGCTACGGAAGATGTAATCACGGGCAGCAATGCCGGAAAGATTAAAGCCAAGTTGATTGTAGAAGGTGCCAATGGCCCGACCTCCTCAAAAGCTGACGCAATTATTTACGAAAAGGGAATTAGTGTCGTGCCTGATATTCTTGCGAATGCCGGTGGGGTAACGGTTTCATATTTCGAGTGGGTACAAAACCGCTTGGGCTACAAGTGGACGGCTGACCGGGTAAACCGCAGAAGCGACCGGATCATGAAGGACGCCTTTGATAACGTATATAAAACAGCTGTTGAATACAAAGTGTCGTTGCGCATTGCCGCCTACATGGTGGCAATTGATAAAGTGGCGAAGACGTATAAGTACAGAGGAGGATTTTGATTGAATGATCCTTTCAATTTTTCAAAGCCCCAACGATGGGGCTTTTTTTATTTTCATTTTTTTTCGTTGGATCGGATTGATCAGTAGTGAGCGGTGGTTTCGTGCTTTCTTTTATCAATACAGAAACCCAAATAACCAAAGAGGTATTTTATTTTTAAACCCTGTCTCAATCCCATCAGCCGCGATAAAACTATTTTTCAGATCTTTGATTTGATCGAACGTTTTGTTCTTTCCACCAATCTCAAATACTTTATTCTTGTCAATCAAAAAATCTCCCTTATCAGTGTAATGCACTTTTGATTCTGCCTGTAGCTGATTCATAAAAAAAGTTTCTCGCACGGTACCAATACTGGGTTGCTCATGTTCCAATGCATACATCAGGTTTGTGTTGTTTAGGTAAATTTTTTCGGGTTTGTTCATATATCCATCTCCAGCTTTTGGAGATTTCAATACCCCAATTAGCTGCGCTTTTCGCAGGTAATCCAAGTAAAGCAAAACACTGCCTCGAGTAGCGTTGGTCTGCTGACTGAGCTTCTCAATATTTGGCTTAAACGGCACGGACGTGGCGATAATGTAGAGTAATTTTTTCAACTTGTGAATAGTCGAATAGTCTATCCGCTCAACAGATGGTAAGTCTAATTCCAATACTAAGTTAACTGTTGCAGATAAACGTTGAAGATAGGTACTCTTGTTTTCTAGAAAATAGGGATAATAGCCGTGCTTTAGATAATTCTTGAATTCCATTAATGGTTTAATCTCTGTAGCGATCTTTTTTGACAGCGATACGTGATTGTTAATGATGTCCATTACTGTTAAGACCGGAAATTTCTTTCCTGAATTCATGATTAGGTATTCGCGAAAGGACAGGCCAAGCATTTCGTACACCACCGCGCGTCTGCTCAAATCACCTTCGCTTTTGTGGACTTGCAACATCGATGACCCCGTAAAAACAATTTTGAGATCGGCATATGTATCATATGCATTTTTTATTTCACGGCTCCACCCGGTATATTTATGAACTTCATCTATAAACAAGTAGCGGCCACCTTGTTTTACAAAATCATCTATCACATCGATGAGCCTGTTTGTAGTGAAGTAAATATCATCTAGGCTGATGTACAGGGCATCTTCAGATTGTGGATAATTTCTTTTAATGTACTGTAGCAGGAGCGTAGTCTTACCACACCCACGTGCGCCCATGATGGCAATCAACCGATCCTTCCAGTCTATTTTTACCGCGAGGTAACGCTCAAAATCAATTTTAATGCTTCTAAGCTTAAGGGAAGAAGTTTCAAAAAGTTTTTCCATTGTAGGCTAAAGCATAAATGTAAACGTTTTTTATAAAAAACAAAAAAGTTATTATATTGTATTATATAATAAACGATTTTAATCGGATTAGTGCAGAACCCCGTGCTGTAAGCGTCTCGCTTGTGTGCTTCTATCAGAAAGTATAGCTCAGTTCGATCAAACTTATCTCTTGCTCAAGTTTACCAGAATGGTTTTCAAAAAAAGTTTACCTGCATTTTAAAAATTAGAAAGGACTCTTTTCCAATACCGCCATAGCTGCATTATGGCCAGGTATTCCACTCACACCTCCACCACGTTTGGCACCGGCTCCACAAATAAAAATCCGAGGGTCATCGGTTTCTACACCCCAACCGGGGGTTTCCTCTTCTTCGCGGAATGGAAAAGCTAAGTCTTGATGAAAAATATTTCCACGCGGCAAGCCAATGGCCTCTTCAATATCGAGCGGAGTCTTCGTCTCAATGGTTAAGTCGCCATTTTTTGCGGTTGCCAACACCGACTCAATTGGGTCAACCAAATATTGGTTGAGTGAATGTAGTGCGGCCTTCTTTGCATTTTCTCTTTGCCTATCATGGTCAATATCAAAGAGCGCTGCGGGTGTATGCAAGCCAAATAGCGTAAGCGTATGATATCCTTTATTTTGTAATTCTGCACTTAGTATGCTGGGATCCGTTAGCGTATGGCAATAAATTTCCAGCGGAAGTTGGTCTGGAATCTTACCTGCGTATGCCTGTTGATAGGCTGCTTCCAACTGACTGAAACTTTCATTGATATGAAAAGTCCCTGCAAAGGCATCACGCGGATCGGCACCTGATTTCAATCTTGGCAGCTGCTTCACCAACATGTTGATTTTTAGTTGAGCTCCTTCTAAGCTAGTAGGTGGATTTTTACCTCTCAACTTTGCCAATACTTGTGGTGCAGCATTGGAAAGCAAATAGTCGGCAGCGAAACTTCTTCCATCTGCTAATGTCACTCTCACTTCTGTTGAATCAGATTGCACTTGTGCGACACGACTGTTCACTAAAATGGAAACCCCTGCCGAAGTTGCCACGCGTTCCAACTCACTTACGAGCGCACCCATTCCGCCAACGGGTACTTTCCACTCTCCATTTCCATTGCCAATTAAATGATAGAGAAAACATTTGTTGGCTTGCAGCGAAAAAGCGGACGTAAATGTGCCTATCAACGCATCGGTAAGCACCACCCCGCGCACAATGTCATTTGTAAAATTTTGTGTAATCACATCCCCAATAGGTCGTTCTATCAAATCATTCCACACTTCATTCAAACCAATTTCTGATTTCAGTTGTGAACGTGTGGGCAGCGGCTTTAGCAAACTTGGAGCCATACGTTGCGCAAACACTGCAATCTCTCGATAAAATTTTTGCCAAGCTTTCATTTCAGTCTCCCCATTTTCTAATGCTTTAAATGATTGAGCCGTTTGTGCATCCCACACTTTGGCGATATGCAAACCCGTTTCTGTTCCACCAGAAGCAAACGGAGTATAACTAGCAACTTCTCTTGATAGGGTTTTAAAATTGAGATGTAGGTCCTTGGTAATTTTATCGGGCAGCAGCGAAACGAGGTACGAGTAGCGCGATAGGTGTGCATCAAAATCTGGGAATGCGCGCACGCTTGCTGTCGCCCCACCGATTTCAGCATTTGCTTCTAGCAGCACCACCCGCTTGCCGGCTTTGGCCAAATAGGTGGCCGCCACCAACCCGTTGTGGCCAGCCCCGATAATTACAACATCATATTTTTCAGTAGCCATATCTCAACTAAATATCTTGATGGCTCGAAGATATAGATAGTGACAGTTTTATTTAAATTCTATCATGAATTACATAGAAGTAAGGGCCGGTTACGAATTACGCGAAGTCCCCGAGGCGGGAGACTCCGCTGCGAAGGAAGAGGAGAGACAGAATATTAATATTGTCCAGTTATAAAAGTATCTTCCCACGCTAAATTTTTGAGAACATTGTTGAGATTAGTGTAATCTCCTTTTGTTGGCGCGCGTTTGCAACGCGTGCCCGTAATAATATCGATTAAGCCACACTTTTCACACTGCACCTAAGCCTACCCTGCAAACAAAGCAACATGCTGGAATTAGGGCAGCACGTGTTGCAAACGCGCGCTAACATGGATAAACAAATCGATCGAATTGATTACCGCAAAACTGATAAAAATAGAGTTGGCTTGAATCCCCAAACGTGGCAGGAAAAATTATTTAGGTAGAAAATTTGACACCAAACGCGAAAGCCTATTTCTTTCATTAAATCATATTTTTCATAACTAAAAGCTTTGAAAGTTCTCCTTATCTTCTATCTTTAAACAGATGGAAGATAATGAGAAGAGAGTTTATCCGGTAGACCGCTGGATTATTGATCCGTTAAGTCGGTTCATCAGCAACAGCACAACTAGTGGCATCGTATTGTTTTCGTCTGCTGCGCTGGCCTTAGTCCTTTCTAATTCACCTTGGTCAGAGGAATTTAAGCAACTATGGAAACATCAGGTAAGTATTGGTTACGATGAGTATATCCTCAGTAAGGATTTACAACATTGGATCAATGATGGGCTTATGGCTTTATTCTTTTTTGTAGTAGGTCTTGAATTGAAACGAGAAATCATTGCCGGTGAATTGAGTAGTTTGAAAAAAGCAGCGCTGCCCATTGCGGCTGCTATTGGAGGCATGTTACTGCCGGCATTAGTCTATCTTATTTTTAATCACACAGGCGACACCGTGCACGGTTGGGGTATCCCAATGGCCACGGATATTGCATTTGCGTTGGGAGTACTTTATTTATTAGGCGATAGAGTACCCCTATCACTCAAAATATTTCTCACGGTGCTGGCCATTACCGATGACATTGGTGCGGTGCTTGTTATTGCATTTTTTTATACCTCCGACATCAACTTTATTAGTTTATTGACCGGAGCTGGTTTTATGGCTGTGCTCGTCTTTGCCAATTGGATGGGCGTGCGCAACACTATTTTTTATGGAGTTGTTGGCATCGCTGGTTTATGGCTTGCGTTTATTATGTCGGGAGTTCATGCCACGATTGCTGGAGTATTGGCTGCATTTACTATCCCTGCCACCGTCAAAGTTTCTGCTGGCTTTTTCACGCAAAAATCGGAACAGCTTTTGGCTCAATTTAAATCTGCCGAAGTCAATACACTACCGACCGTATCAAACGAGCAATTCAAAATTCTATCCAAGATTGCAAAGTTCTCGGAACAGGCGCTCACCCCCTTACAACGAATTGAGCATGCCTTGCATCCGTTTGTAGCATTTGTGATCATGCCCATTTTTGCGTTAAGCAATGCTGGGGTAGAATTAACCAGCAATTTCATCACCCAAATTCAAAGTCCGATAACGGCCGGTATTTTCTTCGGGTTACTGGTGGGGAAAGTATTGGGAGTGGTAGGGGTTGTCTACCTCATGCTCCGTTTAAAATGGGCGGTACTTCCTCAAGGGGTTAACATGTGGCATATGTGGGGGGCAGGATTCTTGGCAGCCATCGGATTTACCATGTCATTATTCATCTCAGGCTTGGCATTTCGGCAGGAAGAGTATGCGGTACAAGCTAAGTTGGGGGTACTCGCTGCTTCCATAGTAGCCAGTGTGATCGGTTATTTTATCATTCGCATTGCGAACAACAAACCCCAGGTTTAAGCCACCAAGATTTCTGTTTCTGCGCCTCGCTTTTGCGAACGGTAATTCACGGCACAGGCACTTTGTTGGCGCGCGTTTGCAACGCGTGCCCGTGATAATATCGATTAAGCCACACTTTTCACACTGCACCTAAGCCAACCTTACAAACAAAGCAACATGGTGGAATTAGGGCAGCACGCGTTGCAAACGCGCGCTAACATGGTATAATAGAGTAATGAATTACGCGAAGTCCCCGAGGCGCGAGACTTCGCTGCGAAGCAAATGGCCTTACAGAATTTGGCTGGGAAGTGTTGCAGTTAAAAAAGGCGATGGTAGAGGCTACCAATAAAGTGGTGGTGCTTACTATTTCTGAGAAAATCAATTCATCGCAGCGGTTTAATATTTGCACCACTTTTGCCATCCATACATTGGTGACAAAACTAGATCCCAGCAATGCGATCGTAAGCCCAGTCAGAGAAAAAGGGCTGGAGATTTTATTAAGAATCTATTTCAGTGAGGAAATGAAATCTTCCCCATCGATACACTGGGTATTCCATTTCTGCCCGAACCATATTGAACATTGCCTCCACAGATGCATTCGTTAGCAAGGGTTGCAAATAATACGGCTTCCTTCGCATCGGGGTGAATGCCCAACTCCGCTGTTGTTAAAAAGTTAGCGTGGGGCAACTGTTTTTTTATATTTTGTATTAACAATGGATTGTGTATGCCTCCTCCGCTCGAGTAAATTTTAAATGGCTTGTTGGCAAAAATTTTTTTCAATGCGGTTGCGATCACATCAGCTGAAAAATGATTGAGGGTAGCCATCGTGTCTTCAAAACTGAGCGAAGAAGTATTTGTTTTTTGTTTGGCCTCCTCCAAATAATCAAGATTAAAAACTTCGGGACCAGTGGTTTTGGGAAAAGGCCGTTCAAAAAATGGATTTTCTTTTAACGCGGCTAACAAACTAGCATTGCAATTCCCCTTTCGGGCGATGGCTGCATCCTCATCACAAAATTTGCCGGAGAAATGTTTCTGTATCAACGCGTCCATTAGCGTATTGCCCGGACCCACATCGGTGCTGAACACTTCGTCAGCGTTCAAATTTCCTGGCAGATAAGTAAAATTGGCAATACCACCAATGTTTAACATGATGCGTTCTTCCCCTGCTTTTGAAAAGATCAGGAAATCTCCGTACGAAGCGAGCGGTGCGCCCTCGCCACCGGCTGCAATATGTTTTTGTCTGAAGTCACTGAGAGTAATGACTCCTGTGGCAACTGCCAAGTGATCGCCATCCCCAATTTGCAAAGTGGCATTGCCAAATTTTAGTTGGCCATGCTGCGTTTTTGGTGCGTGATAAATCGTTTGTCCGTGGCTAGCAATCAAATCGATTTGATCGGTGGTAATTCCCCATTTATTTAATGACATTAAAATCATGTTTGCATGCGTGAGGCCTACCCATGGATTTAACAAACAAACCTTTTCTAGATCAACCTTACGTTTGGAGAAGACGGATTTGATTTCATTTTTGAAATCAGTCTCATAAAGAACCGTTTCAAATTTGAGTAGTTCGATTTTTGTGTCTTGCCCATTTCCGCGAAAGCGGCAGAGGGCAATATCCAACCCATCTAGCGAAGTGCCCGACATTAGTCCAATAATCAATCGTTCTGGTTTTTTACTTATCTCATGAAGTTTATGTATCTGCGAATTCATATTTTTAGTTATTGGGACTTAGGTATTGGGACTTAGGGATTAGGACTTAGGATTAAGATTGGAACCAAAGCCTAGCAACCAAACCCCAAATTTTATATCACCACTTTTTCCAATCGTTTGCTTCGCAGAAAAGACTCAACAGCTTCTACTTTTCGGCCGTAGTGCAAGCTGGCATTTATCTCGTAGCCATATAGTAATATCATTGTCACCAATTGAATCCATACCATCAGCGCAATCAATGCGCCAATCGAACCGTATACTTTGTTGTAACTGCCAAAGTTGGTGATATAGAACGAGAACCCGTACGATAGGCCGATGATAGCCAACGTTGCAAGGAAAGACCCAATCGAAAAAAAACTCCAATTATAATGAACGGCTGGCCCAAAGTAATAGATGAACGAGATAGCGATAAAAAATACAATGAAGATAACCGCAAAACGCAGCACAAAAAGCATATAGATGGTGAACGCATCCATATTCAAATGGCTAAATTCCGAAAGGTGACTAGTTACGTAATCTAACGCGAACTGACCAACTATCAAAAGTATAATCGCAGAGAACAACACCAAGGCCAACATTAATGTTAAGCCTAACGAAGTCAGCCGCATGCGCAGCCAATGCCTTTGTTCCACCGTGCGATAACAGGCATTAAATGCGCGCATTAACGCCATCATACCATTTGTTGACAAATACACTGCAAACAAAAAACCAAAAGTCAACAGCCCGCCTCGTTGATTACTGATAATATCAAAGACAGTAGAGGCAATCGCATCGTAGATGGAAACGGGTACCAATTCCTTGATGAAATCCATAATAGAAACTGTTGTAACTTCTGGAAAATAAGCGGAGATGTAAGGTAACAATGTGAACAAAAATATAATGGCGGGGAAAGTTGCTAGGATGAAGTTGTAGGCTACCCCGTTGGCCCGATCCATAATCTCATCTTCTTCAATATTGTAAGAGAAAATTTTGATGAACTTATAAAGCGAAAGGTTGTCGTACTTTTTAAACTTTATTTTCTTCATCCAGCCACGACCCGTGCGGGCAGTTGAAAATTTCAATATCCGTTTTCGAGTTACGTACTTCATGTGTCAATTTGAAAATTCGGCAATTTGAGAATTTGAAAATTGGAACATTGCGAGTTTTAACTGTCTGAAAATGCCTGTAGCATTGGGCTTGTGGCTTGAAGCCACCCATTGTAGAACAGAACACATCTTCTTTTCGATATTGAATTTCATTTGAAATAGGGCTTCAATACATCCATAAATATTTGCGGAGGCCGGCAAGGCTTTCCTGATTTTTTATTTACAAAAGCCAAGTGGGTTTCCCCCGAGTGTACTAGCTTCCCAACTTCGTTATAGATCGCGTAGGTAAAACAAATGCGCACGCTGGGCTTCTCTTTAATAGTGGTCACTATTTTTAAGCGGTCATCGTATAAAGCAGCCTGATGATAGTTGGATTTATTTTCTAGTACGGGCATCATCACGCCCATTTCTTCCAATTCTTTATAGGTCAATCCCAGCTGCCGTAAACTCTCTACGCGCCCGACTTCATAATACATGGCATAGTTACCATAGTAGACGTAGCCCATTTGATCCGTCTCTCCGTAGCGCACCCGCACAAATGTTTCCGAGGTGTACATTACTTTTTATTGGCAGCCCCTTTTTTCATTTCTGCCGTAAGCGCCTTTTGATATTTGCGCGCGTTTACGCTGTGCTCACTTAAGTTTGCCGCAAAGTTGTGATAGCCCGAAAAATCTTCTTTGGCGCACATGTAGTAGTAGTTGCTTTGCGTGTAGTTGAGTACCGCTTCAATGTTGACTATTTGTGGCACATTGATTGGGCCAGGTGGCAACCCGGGATATTTATATGTGTTGTAAGGCGAGTCTATCTCTTTGTGCCCATTATAAATTCGTTTTAAAGAAAAATCCCCCGATGCATAAACGAGAGTTGGATCGGCTTGCAACGCAATATCTTTTTTTAATCGATTGATATAAAGGCCCGCAATCAAAGGCGCTTCGTCTTGCTTGACGGTTTCAGCCTGTACGATAGATGCAAGAATAGAAACTTCTAATGGCGTCAAGCCAATTTTTTTTGCTTTTGCCAGTCGTTCCTCATTCCAGAATTTTTTGAATTCACTGTGCATTCGCGCGATCAGCTCAGAGGCGGTTACATTAAAATAAACCTCATAGGTATTTGGCAAAAACATGCAGCGGACGTTTTCTTTCGTAAAGCCTTCGTTGTTGTTGGCTACAAAATTTGCAAGTGCGTCCTTAAATTCCTCAGGCGATACGCCAATATTTTTTGTTAGTTTTTCAGCCAGCTCATCTGTAAGGCGCACGTAAGAGAAGGTGAGTTTAACCGGCTGTTGGTTACCCGTTTTCAAGAATTTAATGGCGGCTAGATTGGTCATTCCCCTTCTCAGTACAAAGCGACCTGGCACAATGTTTTTGTCATACCCTGATAGCCGTGCTAAAAAACTGAAAGAAACCATGTCGTTTACAAACCCGCCCTTACCCAAATTGGTTAAAACCGTTTGGTAGGTTTGTTCGGGTTTTATGATGAAGACTTTGTCATCACGCTCTACTAAAATATTCGGCACATAAACAATTTGATAGGCATAGAAGGTGAATGAAATCAACAGCACCGAGCCAACCAAAAACAAAACCAACTTACCCTTTTTTACTTCCGCCATATATCAAAAAGTGAACGGCAAAAATACGAAAAGTAATTCTACTGTGCCTAGGTGAAAAAACGCATAATTTAATATTAGCTAACTTGGTAGCCAGAATCAAAATGCCCGCAGAACTGCTTACCATTCATCCCATCAATCCGGAAACGAGGAAAATAGCTCGCGTGATAGAAGTTTTGCAAAATGGTGGCGTAATTGTGTATCCAACCGATACCATTTACGGGATTGGTTGTGACTTAATGAACAAACGATCGGTGGAGCGCCTGTGCCAGATCGAAGGGGTGAAACCACAAAAAATGAACTTGTCATTTATCTGTAATGATCTAAGCCACATTTCCGAATATGTGAAACGATTGGATACGCCAGCTTTTAAAATTTTAAAGAAATTGTTGCCCGGGCCTTTCACTTTTATTTTTGAATCAAGTGCCAATGTTCCAAAAATTTTAGGAGTTAATAAGAAAACGGTTGGTATTCGCATACCCAATCATCGTATCCCATTGGAAATTGTAAGGCTATTGGGAAATCCGCTGATCACATCTTCCATTAAAGATGACGACAGCATTAAAGAATACACCACCGACCCTGAAGAAATCTATGAAGACTTTAAAAGTAAAGTAGATCTGGTAATCAATGGCGGTCAGGGTGGCAATATGCCTTCTACCGTTGTTGATTTTACTTCGAATGAACCCATCCTAATCAGGCAGGGACTCGGAGCGTTTGTTTACTAGACTCCAACGCACTTCTCAATTATATCACAACACTCGTGCAGTTGCTCTTCGGTAATTACCAAGGGAGGGGCAAGTCTGATAATATTGCCCTGTGTTGGTTTTGCCAATAGACCATTTTCTGCAAACTTTACACAAATATTCCAGGCTGTTTCGCCTGCCTGTCCGGTAAGCAGGCTGCTGGGAGTGTCATTGATGACAATGGCATTTAGCAATCCTTTACCTCTTACCAATTTAATCATTGATGACTTTTTCATGAAAGCCGTCATTCGTTCGCGGAAAATTTTTCCCAAACGTTCAGCATTTTCCGCCAGCTTTTCATCTTTTATCACCTGCAATGCCGCCATCACTACAACCGAAGCCAGCGGGTTTCCACCAAAAGTAGAACCGTGCTCACCTGGTTTGATCACTAACATAATTTCGTCATCCGCCAGTACTAATGAGATCGGGAACACGCCACCTGAAAGTGCTTTTCCCAATATCAGCAGATCAGGTCGCACACCTTCGTGATCGGACGCCAGCATTTTTCCGGTGCGCGCAATGCCGGTTTGAATTTCATCCATCATCAACAACACATTATGCTGCTTACATAATGTTTCCGCGGATTTCAAATAGCCATCGTGCGGAACGTACACTCCTGCTTCTCCTTGAATGGGTTCGATCCACAAACCGCACACATTCGGATTAGCCAATGCTTTTTCTAAAACAGCAACATTGTCGTAATCGACAATTTCAAAGCCCGGCATGAAGGGACCAAAGCCTTTGGTAGAACTAGGGTCGGTAGAGGCCGATATAAGGGCGGTAGTCCGTCCATGAAAATTCTTCTTCACGGCAACAATCACCGCTTCATTGTTTGGGATTCCTTTTTTTGTGTAGCCCCACTTACGCGCCAACTTGATGGCTGTCTCGTTGGCTTCTGCCCCACTGTTCATAAACAAGGCTTTCTCATAGCCAAAGGTTTCGCAAACGTATTTTTCAGCAACACCTAACTTGTCATTATAAAATGCGCGCGAAGTGAGCGTCAATTCTCTTGCTTGCTCAATCAGTGCATTGATGATGCGCGGATGACAATGCCCTTGATTAACAGCACTATATGCCGATAGGAAATCGAAATATCTTTTTCCCTCAACATCCCACAGGAATACACCCTCACCCTTGCTGAGCACAACCGGAAGCGGATGATAATTATGCGCCCCGTACTTCTCTTCAAGTTCAATTGCCTCTTGGCTGGATGTGATAGTATCAATCATAAAATAGGGGTCTAAAACGTTTGTAAAGGTAATTAAAGGAGTTTAATTAAGAATTTCGTCTTCAACATTTAAAATTCCCTGCTCCGCAAAATGCTCTAACTTTGCCAGAACATGGAAATTATTCTTTTAACCATTGGATTGCTCATCGGTGGCGCTGTGGGCTGGCTGATCAGCAAAGCGTCTTTATCGAGTACACTACAAGATGCAAAAACCAGACTATTGGTTGAGCAAGAAAAAAATAGCTCCTTCTCAACTCAATTTGCCGAGCAAAGGAAAACGCTGGATCAGGAACGTGAAAAGATGCTGGAATTAACCAATACGTTGGCCGCTGCGCAAGCCGATTACCGAAACTTGGAAGAGAAGTTGGAGGAACGAAAGGGCGAGATGGAAGAGCTTCAAAAGAAATTCACCGATCAATTTAAAAACTTGGCCAACGAAATTTTTGAAGAGAAGAGCAAAAAATTTACCGATCAAAACAAATCCAACATTTTCGATTTATTGAAGCCGTTGGGCGAAAAAATAATTGAATTTGAGAAACGGGTGGAAGAAACCCACAAGGATACTATTTCTCGTAACTCTGCTTTGCGCGAACAATTGGAGAATTTGCAAAAGCTGAATGTGCAAATGACAAAGGAAGCAGAAAACTTAACACGAGCATTAAAAGGTGATAGCAAAACCCAAGGCGCGTGGGGTGAGTTTATCTTGGAAAGCATTTTGGAAAAGTCGGGCTTGGAAAAAGATCGCGAGTATTCAGTGCAAGAATCTTTTACTACCTCTGAAGGCAGACTTCGTCCCGATGTGATCATCCGTTTACCCGAAAATCGCCATGTGGTAATTGATTCAAAAGTGAGCTTAACGGCCTACAACAATTTTGTGAACAGCAACACCGAGGAGGAAAAGGTTGTTGCGCTCAAAGCCCATTTGCTTTCTATTCGCCAGCACATGAAAGGGCTTCATGAAAAGAAATACCAAAATCTGTCTGAGAATGGATTGGATTTCATCATCATGTTTATTCCTATTGAGCCCGCTTATATTTTAGCTATTCAAAGTGAAAAAAATTTGTATGAAGAAGCACTGGAAAAGCGAATTGTGTTTGTCAGCCCAACGCTATTGATTCCTTCGTTGCAGCTTATTAAAAATGTATGGAAACAGGAATACCAGAACCGCCATGTGTTGGACATTGCAAACAAAGCAGGAGATTTGTATGATAAATTTGTTGGCTTTACCGAAGACTTGATCACGCTGGGCAGACACTTAGAAACCTCCAAAAAATTTTACGAAGAATCGATGAAAAAACTTTCATTGGGAAGTGGCAACCTGGTGCGCAGAACGGAGGAGTTAAAAAAGTTAGGCGCGAAAGCAAACAAAAGTATCGATGCGAAATTACTAGGCCGATCGGAAGATCAAGCGGACTTATTTGAATAGGAATAATGAAAGTTACAGCAGATAACAAACTCAAAAAATTGATTGTGGTGGGCGATCGTGTTCTGATCCGCCCTGCAAAAGAGTCAGATAAAACTGATAGCGGTTTGTATCTTCCACCGGGTGTACAAGAGAAAGAAAAAATTCAAAAAGGCTACATTATTAAAGTTGGGCCGGGTTATCCGTTGCCGATGCCAGCCGATGAAGATGATTTGTGGAGGGGCAAAGAAGATCAAATCAAGTATCTGCCACTACAAGCTCAAGAGGGCGACCTAGCTATCTTTTTACAAAAAGGTGCCATTGAAGTAATGTATGAAAGCGAAAAATATTTCATCGTACCACAAGCTTCTATTCTGATGTTGGAACGAGAAGAAGATTTGAGTTAACTATGGCAGGTTTATCTTTTGGCGCACTGCGCGTGGGCAAAAAATATTATTTAATCAATTTTGGGGATCGCTATGAATTTCAATTGGAAACCATTCAATCCAATGGAGATTTTAAAGTAAAAGACCTCAACACCTTAGAGCGGTATACAATTACAGACTTGATAAAATTCGGGAAGGGAAAAGATTTTGAGATCAGAGAGTTGGACGAACGCTAGGCGTAATGTCCTTTTAAACTCACAATGGTTATTGTATTATTTTCAAACTTGTAAATAATTCTGTGCTCGAGGGTGATCCTTCGACTCCAATAACCCTTGTAGTAGTGTTTTAACGGTTCTGGTTTTCCGAGACCTCTAAACGGATCTCTACTAATGTCTCTGATCAGAATCTTTATTTTTTCAAAGACATCTGGAAACTGTTCTTGCCACTCAATGAAATGATCATATGCCTCACCGTGGAAGCAAACCGACTTCATGAGGCTTTTTTGAAAAGTAAATCAGTAAGTGTCTCAAATTCATCTCCTGAAAAACTAACTACGTTCTTCCCTTTTTCAAGGTCATCAATCGCGCTGTCAATTCGGTGTTTTGTTTGACCCTTCGTTTCTTTAGTGGTTAAACTCGTCTTGCGGGCGGATCGGCTGATCTTAATTTGAATTTCCATTCCACGATCGTTGCCTGCGTACTTTTTTATTTTGCTCAATAGTCGAGCATTTAATTCGGCTGACTTTAGCTTTATTATCGTTTCCATGGAAATTGTTTTAACAAAATTAAGAAATTCAGTTTGCTTTTTGTCAACTGACAACTATTCATTTAGCTTGCAAAAAATTCACTTGGAATACTTCGGTTACTTTGCTTCTATTTTTATCGGCTTGCTGCTGGGCCTGTTGGGCGGTGGAGGTTCCATTCTCTCTATTCCCATTCTCGTTTACCTCTTCCAAATCGATGCCGTCACTGCCTCCGCGTATTCGCTTTTTATTGTCGGCACAACTAGTTTTGCGGGCGCGGTGCCAAAGTACCGCGATCATTTGGTGAATATCCGCACGGGCTTTCTGTTCGGCATTCCATCGATCATTACTATTTTTCTCACCCGCAGATTTGTGATACCAGCCATTCCCGATGTGCTTTTTCAGTCGGGTGATTTTATTTTTACCAAACGATTTTTATTGCTGGGCCTGTTCGCTATTCTGATGGTATTAGCCTCAATCCCGATGATCAGAGGCAGGCGTGACATTCAGCCGAACCGAAAAAAATTCCAGACGATTTTGATCATCGTGGAGGGAACTTTGATTGGCTTCCTCACGGGATTGGTCGGGGCGGGCGGAGGTTTTTTAATTATTCCGGCATTGGTACTGCTAACCGGATTGCCCATGAAAACAGCCGCAGGCACTTCATTATTCATTATTGCCATCAACTCTCTCACGGGTTTCATGGGCGATGTGCTCAATAGAAGTATGGATTGGCCTTTTCTTCTTAGTCTTACTGCCATTGCAATTGTTGGAGTTCACATTGGCAATGTACTCTCGCGAAAAATATCAGGAATCACGTTAAAAAAAGCGTTTGGCTTGTTTACACTCGCCATGGGCTGTTGGATTCTTGCTAAGGAAACTTTCCTTTCGCGTTAGATGAGGTTAAAAATAAATCCTCAAATTCGTAACCTTTTGCTCGGCTTTTGCGATTCATGATAGCAATACTATTACATTTGCTTATACTAGTATCAAAATGCCAAACCTTGCTTTCAAACTTAACCAACAAATCTACCTGCGAGATCCACAACACACGCAGTTGGGTCAAAAAATTATCCGCAGCAGTGTGGAGTTGATAGGTAGGCTTGGTTTTGAACAATTTACTTTCAAGAAGTTGGCGGAAGAAATCGACTCCACGGAAGCTTCTATTTACCGATACTTCGAAAACAAGCACCGTCTTTTGGTTTATCTGATTGCCTGGTATTGGAATTGGGTTGAGTATCGGATGGACATTTTTACGAGCGCGGTCAGCGATCCGAAAGAAAAATTGAAGGCTTGTCTGCGCGTGCTGGCGGAAGAAAAAAAGTACGACCCCACATTTGAGTTTGTCAATGAAGAGGCATTGCATAGGATAGTTGTTTCCGAACTTGACAAAACCTATTTGACAAAAGATGTAGATGACGATAATAAGTCAGGGTTTTTTGGTGGATTTAAAGTAGTTTGTAATAAAATTGCCGAACTCATTTTGCAGATCAACCCCAATTATCCATTTGCCAGCACGTTAGTCAGCACTATTTTGGTCACCTCCAACCAACAGTTATTTTTTGCTGAACACTTGCCAGCCTTGACTAGCATAAAACCCAATGAAGATCGTTACACTGACCTATATACCTTTTTAGAAAATGTTGTTTTCAGATCTATTCAAGCCTAAAAATTTATGTTGAACAACCAACAGATAGTCCGGTGTTTACGCGAAGTCTCATTTGTAATGAAGCACAGCTTGAAGTTAGAGAATATACAATACGTAGAAGCCAACCAACATAACTATTCAGACGATGAATTTATTGAATTCAAAAGAGATTTGATAGAGGCTGGCAACCAGGTCCGTGTCATGTTCATGGAAAACCAGTTGGATGAGACAACATTTTTGGATTTTTTTCACGAGCAATCTTCGCCTGTGCTTACGTTTCTACGCGATAAAAATGGACTCTACCCCGCTTTGCTCGTGCCTGAAAAAGGTAAGGCAAAATGGATCAAGATTCATTTTGACACCAACAGTGATGCGCCCTTTGATGCTAACGAATTATTGAAGAATGAGAATGGGGAGATAACTTTTTTTGCCATTTACTCTTATGAAAGCCCTGTGAGTATTCAGGGGGAGGAGGGGTTGAACCCGAGTCCGGTGCGCAGGTTAGTCCACTTATTAAGGACAGAAAAGAAGGAGGTTTTCTATATACTCTTTTATGCGGTAGTAGTAGGTTTGATCAGCTTAACAGTTCCTCTAGGGATACAAACCACCGTTGAGTTGATTTCGGGCGGAGTAGTTTTCAGTTCAGTTTACTTGATGATTGGGTTGGTAATCGTAGGGGTGCTGATCAGCGGAATTCTTCAAATGATTCAAATCACTTTGGTTGAATTTTTACAGCGAAGGGTCTTTACAAAAGCAGCCTTTGAATTTGCTTTTCGTATCCCACGTATCAGGCTGGAGGCACTCAAAAACAACTACGCGCCCGAATTGGTCAATCGTTTTTTTGATGTGATGACTATCCAAAAAGGCCTTCCAAAATTATTGATTGACTTGTCTTCAGCAGTAACTCAAATTTTGTTCGGTTTGATGTTGATCTCCCTCTACCACCCATTTTTTGTTTTCTTCGGATTGATTTTGTTGACCACGCTTACGCTGATCTTTTACTTTACAGGTCCGCGTGGCTTGAACTCCTCCATCCAAGAGTCAAAATATAAATACAAAGTAGCCCAATGGCTGGAAGAGTTGGCCCGGGCGATTCATTCGTTTAAACTAGCCGGCAATACCGATTTACCCCTCCGCAAAACAGACTATAATGTAAACAACTATCTGAAGAACCGTAAAATTCACTTTAAAGTATTGCTGACGCAGTACTCAGCGATTGTTTTGTTCAAGGCGTTAATTATTGGTGCCCTGTTAATTATGGGTACTATATTGGTGGTTGATCGACAAATCACGCTCGGTCAACTAGTCGCGTCTGAGGTTGTCATCATTTTAATTTTAAATGCGGTTGAAAAAATAGTCAGTTACATAGATGTAGTGTATGACCTGCTCACGGCTGTAGATAAAGTGGCGCACGTTACGGATTTGCCCCTCGAGCGGTCAGGAGGTTTTGATTTTCCAAAAATAGGCGACCAAGGGCTATCCGTGCGCTTGAAGGACTTGCGCTATAAACACCAAGGCGGTGACGGATACGCACTAAACGGAATTAACCTAGAAATTAATCCTGGCGAAAAGGTTTGCCTCACAGGTTTTGCCGGGTCAGGCAAAGCTACCCTTGTTAATATTCTTTCGGGGCTTTACAGCGACTATGAAGGAGTGGCTACGATCAACAATTACTCGCTGCGCGATCTAGACCTTCAACATTTACGTGACTATGTGGCCAAAAATGTTTCGCGCGAAGATCTTTTTGACGGAACATTACTCGAAAATATTACCGTAGGCAAGCCCAGTGAAACGGTGCAAGATGCCATTGAGGCGCTGGAGCAAGCAGGTGTTGGTGACGTAGTAAATGCGATGCCCGATGGGTTGAACTCACATATTCTCAGCGGTGGTAAAGGCCTGTCCACTTCCTTTTGTTTCAAACTGATATTGGCGCGATGCCTTGCCGAAAAGCCAAGGTTATTGATCCTAAATGATTTCTTTCAAGCACTTTCAAAAAACGAGAAAATGGAATTACTGGCCAAACTAAATCACAAAGACATCAAGCGCACGATGATTTTTGTCTCCAATGATCCACTGGTGATGAGTGCATGCGAGCGGGTAATTGTTCTCAACAAAGGTGTGGTAACAGCGAGCGGCTCTATGGAAGAGCTATTGAAAAGTAATGACCTTAATGGAATAACCCACTAGCTGATATGCTTAACATTTCACCTAACTCGGTTCATAAAAAAATGTCGCAAGAGAAGTTGTACGCCTTTCGGTCACTTGATACACCTATGGCAGGAAAAATTCTTGCCAAATGGTTGTTTGGTATGTTCGTATTATTCTTTGTCATATTATTTTTGCCCTGGCAGCAAAACATTCGCGGAATCGGAAAAGTAACAGCCCTGTCACCCAGCAATCGGCCTCAAACAATTGAAACCATTATTGCAGGAAGAATTCAGGTTTGGAAAATCAAAGAAGGGCAATTTGTGCAGAAGGCAGACACCATTGCAATTCTCGCAGAGGTAAAAGAAAAATATTTTGATCCCCAGTTTTTAATGCGCTTGCGACAGGTGATTGATGCCAAAGAACGGAGTTTGGTATCCAAACATCTAAAAGCAAAGGCGTTGGAACGTCAAATTGGGGCGTTGGAAGACGGGATGGGCAATAAAGTAGATCAGTCAAAAGCAAAACTGGAAGCTGAGCGTGTCAACTTTGCCAATGCCAAGAACCAATACGAACGCAACGAGAGATTATTTGAAGCGGGAAACATTCCCCTCACCAAGTTTCAGGACTTTAAAAATAGGTATCAAGCCAGTGAAGCAGATTTTGTTAACGCTGAAATTGAAATAGAACGCGTGCAGGCCGAAGCGCTAGATAAAATCAACAAAGCGGAATCAGATTTGAACAATACGCTGGCCGATTTGGCCGATACTGAAGCCGACCTAGCAAAACTGCGTAATGAATACGCCAACATGCGGATCCGAAGTGAGCAATATTTTATCCTCGCCCCCCAAGCCGGGTACGTGGTAAAGGCCTCCCAAGCGGGAATAGGTGAAACCATTAAAGAAGGCGATGCGTTGGTTACCATTTTGCCTCAGTCATCGGATGTGGCCGTGGAGATGCACGTAAAGGCCATGGATGTTCCGTTGATCAGCAAAGGCAGAAGGGTGCGGATTGAGTTTGACGGATTTCCTGCATTACAATTTAGTGGTTGGCCAAGTATTTCAGTAGGTACGTTTGGCGGCACTGTAGAGGTGATTGACTATGTAAATAGCAAACCGGGCGAGTTTAGAATTTTGATTATTCCCGATCAAAAAGATATTGCCTGGCCAAAACAAATACGCGTAGGGTCAGGCATCAAGGGTTGGGTGATGTTAGATGATGTCAGTGTTTGGTACGAAATCTGGCGACAACTCAACGGATTTCCTCCGAGCTTGTACAAAGAACCCAAAGTGGAAGATCCCGAAAAAGACAAGGAGAAGGAGACCAAAGAGGCAGAATCATAAAATGAAAAAAGTAGTTTTCCTGTGCCTGCTTGCAAGCTGCTCTTATTCTTATGGCCAGACTGCAATGGATTCCATTTTTATTTTACCGGATACCGTCAAGGCTTTTTCGCTGGACAACATGTACGCGTCACTATTGGAGTTTCATCCGATTGTAAAACAAACACGTTTGTTGAATGAGGTGGCAAGACAGGAAATCAGAATGGCTCGAGGTGCGTTTGATCCAAAGGTGCAAGCCCAATTGGACATAAAAGAATTTGATGACAAAAATTATTACAATAAACTTAACAGTTCATTTATTATTCCTACTTGGTTTCCGATTGATCCGAAAATTGGATTTGAGAGAAATACCGGCTTGTTCATCGACCCCGAAAATATTGTAGGGGGCTCTGCTGATAATAGTCAATTGTCAACGGGTATTTCTTTACCCCTTGGACGGGGATTATTTACCGATGACCGAAGAGCTGCATTGAAGCAAGCTAAGTTGTTTACCCAAATGGCCGCGGCTGAGCAGATAAAACTCATCAATAAAATTTTGTTGGACGCTGCCAACGATTATTGGCAATGGTATTTTGCCTATTATAATTATCGCTTACTGAATAAAAACACCCTAGTTGCACAAGAGATTTTTAGACGAGTGAAATTGGATGCCATCAACGGAGAAGCATCGGTTATTGATACGGTGCAGGCGAAAATTATCTTCCAACAGCGGTTGGTAGAACAACAGGAGTCGTTGCTCGAATTCTTAAACACAGGAATCAAAATCTCGAATTATCTATGGGACAATGGGGGCTTCCCCGTTCAACTCCCGGCAGATGTAGCTCCTGTGTTGGTGCAAAATGATGGGCAACTGTTATCGCTGCAAACGCTGGAAGACCTTACCCTGCAAGCAAAGCAAAATCATCCCGAGTTGGTGAAGCTGCGCGTTAAACTCGATCAATTGGACATTGACCGAAAATTGGCCGCGGAATATCTGAAGCCCAGGCTAGATTTGACTTATGACTTTATTAACCAACCCCTGACGCCCGCTGGAGAAATTCAACCCTTTCGATTTATGGATGATTATAAATTTGGATTGGATTTCTCCATGCCTATTTTCATACGAAAAGAACGGGCCAGACTGGCTCTAACGAAAATTGAAATACAAAGCACGCAGTACGACCAAACCCAAGCTGAACGTGAAATCATTAACCAAGTCAACGTAGTGTTTAACCAAATTGTGAACACCAGCAAAATTCTGATTCAGCAGACGTCCGTGGCGGAAAATTATGATCGACTTTTGAAAGCTGAGCTTTTCAACCTCGCAAACGGAGAAAGTGACTTATTTAGAATCAACATTCAGCAAGAGAAATTGATACAATCGCAGTCAAAGCTTTTGAAACTAAAAGCAGAGTACGAAAAAATGAAAGCCACTATTTATTGGGCAGCGGGCGTTAGGAATCTCAATTTTGCCGGGGTCAAATAATTACTTTTTTAAGATCGATTTAACCACTTCTTCCACTACGCGCACGGCAGAGTTGAGCGCACCACTTACCGAACCCGCATCGCCAGAAAAATCGGTAGCTTCTCCTGCAAAAAATAACTTTTCCAATAGAGGGGTCGCCATTTCTTTTCTGTGTTCGTTGGTAGCTCCTACCAATGGATATGAAAAACCACCCTTTGCAAACTCGTCCTTCGTCCAATCATTTAAAAGGTATAAAATATTGGTATTGTCGTTGTCGTTGTCCAAATCCCTTCGGATGAATTTAGTTGCTTGGCCATTGTAAATGGAATCTAACTCTGCGAGTACTCTTACTACTTTATCGTAATCACTTAGTCCCGAAAGCTCTTGGGCCTTGGGTCCATAGACTGTCAATGATAAGGTTCTGAAAAACCTACTTCGTCCCAGTCCCGAGTTAAAATACTGTGGGATGGTGGTACCACCCCAAATGAAACTCGAATCTAATCCCCAAAAATTGCTTTTAAAATCCAGTATTAGGCGAAGCGCTGGATCCATACCAAAATTAGCCATGGGGCTCGTGGAAGAAGAGGGCAGCGGGGGACTGAATGTGATCGAACCGCTTTTTAAAATTGAAATAGGAACGGTTACTATTACTTTTTTGGCCGTGTATTTTTCCCCGTTGGTGTCGGTAATATTAATAAGATCTCCGCTCCAATCGATAGTTTTAATAACCGTATTGAACTTTGTACTTGGTAGAATGGCATTAAATCGCGAAAGCAAAACATCTTGAAAAGGGTTTGCCAGCGTGGTCAATTGCTTGTTGTCGCGGGTTGTCAATTGCAAGGCTTCGGCCACTGCGCTGGCACCCACGCGTTCGGGTGTTGAACCATAAAAATTGCCTGCTTGAGAATTGAGAAGAGCCTGTGCGCGAGCCGAAACACCGGCAGCCATTTGAACCGAATCTCCCCCATTGTAATTTCGCAAATTGGTGACAAAGCTTTGAACTGCATTGAAATCATTGTCCGCGTTCCAATCGGCCGACTTTTTTGCAACATTGTCCAAGATGTAACGTGGCGCATTGGGATTCAATTCAACGGTAGGAATTCGAAGGTCGCTTATTATCTTTCCCCAAGAAGAATTAGAACCATAAATCACCTCGGCCCCTAGTTCTAAGGTAAAATCTGCCTGCGAAGCCTTGCTGAAAGTCTGATACTGCACATCTGTTTGATTGCGTAGCGAGCGCACTCTTCCCCCTGCTTGGGGATTGGCCTCCAAAACCGTCACATTAATTCCTTTGATGCGCAAGATGTCTGCCGCATACAGACCAGCAGCACCCGCTCCAATCACAATTACGTTTCCGTCAAAAGGAACCTCTGGCCCGGGACTATCCTTTGTGCAGGATGCGAGGAATGGAGGCAGCAGCATCCCGCCTGATATTCCTAAACCAATGTTTTTTAAAGCCGTTCTCCGTTTCACTAACTAGTATTTAATTCGAAAGGTAAATAATTTTTGGCGTGTAATAGGTAACTGGCAGAAGCCCCTGCATTCTTTAAACGGTAGATTCTTTCTACATTCGTCAGTCAAAAACCGATTTTATGAAGGAACGTGTTTCAATTACAGCTATTTTCTTGTTGGTATTTTCCAGTTGCAATGCCCCAAAAGAAGAAGCAACGAAGCAATATTCGATCAACCAATTCATGGATATCGTGCAGATCAATGGCGGAGCCTTCTCACCCGATGAGAGCAAGATTGTCTTTAACAGTCGAGCTACGGGTATTTTCAATGCCTATGAAATTGATTTGAAAACAGGGGTAGAAAAGCAATTGACCAGTTCCACTGACAACGCTGTTTTTAGTCAATCGTATTTTCCAGCCGATGATCGGGTGCTTTACACGAGCGACAAAGGAGGAAACGAAATCAGTCATCTCTATGTGCGTTCGCAAGATGGTTCGGTGCAAGACCTAATTCAAGATTCCACCGCCAAGGCTCAATTTGCTGGCTGGAGCTACAATAAAAAATTGATGTACTATTCGTCTAATAGTCGTGATAAAAAATTTTTTGATTTGTATAACATTCAACTATCCGGTGGAGAAACCAACGTGTATCCTTCCACGCTTCTTTACAAAAATGATAAAGGCCTCAATCCCGATGTCGTCTCGAATGACGATCGCTACATCGCGCTAAGCGAAACAATCACCACCAATAACTCAAATATATATCTACTCGATACGCAGTCAGGCAAAGTAAATTTACTTTCCAAGCACGATGGCGATGCCCAATACAATTCCCAATATTTTAGCTTAGATGGGAAGACACTTTTTTACCTCACAGACGAAGGCAGCGAGTTTATGTACTTGGCTAGTTATGACATTGCCACGGGCGGAAAGAAAAAAGTTGAAGAGGCGCCTTGGGATGTTATGTACGCTTATTTGTCGCACAATGGAAAATACAGAGTGGTCGCCATTAACAACGATGCCCGTACTGAAATAAAAATTTATAACGAGCAAGATGGAGGCAAACTTGTTTCGGTGGAAGGCTTGCCCGAAGGCGACATCAATGGCGTAAACATTTCTGATAGCGAAAAGCTGATGTCATTTTATGTGAGCAGTTCTAAATCGCCCAGCAATTTGTTCGTTTACAATTTCGACACAAAAGAAGTAAAGCAGCTAACCAACACTATGACCAAAGAAATCGACCCAAACGATTTGGTGGCGGGTGAAGTAGTACGTTTCAAGTCATTCGATGGTATGGAGATCCCTTGCTTGCTCTACAAGCCGAAAGGAATAAAAGAAGGCCAGAAAGTTCCTGCGTTGTTGTGGATACACGGTGGCCCTGGCGGACAAACCCGTCTGAATTATTCTGCGGCTCTTCAACATTTGGTTAATCATGGCTATGCCGTGCTGGCAGTCAACAACCGTGGTAGCTCTGGTTACGGAAAAACTTTTTATGCCGCGGATGATCGTAAACATGGCAATGAAGATTTACGCGATTGTGTAGAATCAAAAAAATTATTGGCTTCGTTGCCATATATCGATGCCGACAAAATTGGTATTTACGGGGGCAGTTATGGCGGCTACATGGTGATGGCCGCACTTGCATTTGCTCCGGAAGAATTTAAAGTCGGAGTGAATCTTTTCGGTGTTACTAATTGGATCAGAACGTTGCGCAGCATTCCGTCTTGGTGGGAAACTCAGCGCAAAGCACTCTATACAGAATTGGGCGATCCTAATTCAATCGACTCGGTGGCACTTTACGCTAAATCACCTTTATTCCATACCGATAAAATCACCAAACCATTTATTGTATTGCAAGGCAGCAATGACCCCCGCGTGCTACAAGTAGAGTCAGACGAGATTGTAGCCAACGCCCGCAAGAATGGCGTAAAAGTAGAGTACGTCATCTTCCCTGACGAGGGCCATGGGTTTGTGAAGAAAGAAAACAATATCAAAGCGTCAGAAGAAGTATTGAAGTTTTTGGATGCAAATTTGAAAAAGTAGTCAACTTCATTCTTTACCACATAGAAACATAGAAGAAGTCAGAATTTTAAGATTCGAAAATTTATTCATAGTACTGATCTTTAATTAACAGCAATTCATGCTCGAGTCTTCCCCTCTCATACGAAGTAGAGAGGGGGTGGCGGAACGAAGTGAAGTCAAGGGTGAGTCTATAAAAAAAGGCGCACTATTAATCAAACTAATGGACAAGCCAATCAAAAAACCAAAGCAGTTTTTTTTCAAAGACGTAAAAGAAGCTTTACGCGAAGTGGCTCTCATTAAGCAAGGTAAACTCAAACCTAAGTCCCTAAAAAATTTATTGCGCGAACTTTAGTGAGTACTAAATTTAATCTGTGGCAATTTCTGATTTGTTAGGGGGCCAATAGTTAAGAAAATCTCCATCTAAATTTTAACTTTGCAGTCTAAATCAAAAGTGACGTGAGCAAATTAGTTAAAATAGGAACGGTGCAGATGAGCTGCACAAAGAGCCCCTCGGAAAATCTACAGAAGGCGATTGCAAAAATTCGGGAGGCAGCAGCCAAAGGCGCACAAATTGTTTGCCTACAAGAGCTATTCACTTCGCTTTACTTCTGTGATATAGAAGACTACGAAAATTTTAAACTGGCCGAAGCAATCCCTGGCCCATCTACTGATTCACTTTCTGCTTTGGCCAGAGAATTGGGCGTTGTCATTATTGCCTCTCTTTTTGAGAAACGCACACAGGGCATTTATCACAACACAACCGCAGTGTTGGATGCCGATGGTACTTACCTTGGTAAGTATCGCAAAATGCATATCCCTGATGATCCTTCGTACTACGAAAAATTTTATTTTACTCCTGGCGACTTAGGCTACAAAGTTTTCAAAACAAAATTTGCCACCGTGGGTGTATTGATTTGTTGGGATCAATGGTACCCAGAAGCATCGCGCATTACTGCGTTGATGGGCGCAGAAGTTTTATTTTATCCTACCGCCATTGGTTGGGCAACTTCTCAAGACGAAGCCACCAACACCGAGCAGTACAACGCATGGCAAACTATTCAACGCAGCCACTCCGTAGCAAACGGTTTGCATGTGGTGAGTGTAAACCGCGTGGGCTTCGAACAAAACGGAGCCATGAAATTTTGGGGCGGCTCGTTCATCACCAATCCGTTCGGAAGTATTTTATACAAAGCTTCCCACGAAAGTGAAGAAGTGAATGTGACCGAAATTGATTTGAATAAAACCGATAGCTACCGTACCCATTGGCCGTTCCTACGCGACCGCAGAATTGATTCTTATCAGCCTATTACAAAAAGATTTATTGACGAAGAATAATTGGTTCATAGTTGTTAGTTGCTAGTAACTAGTCTCCTAACAACTAAGAACTATCAACCATCAACTACCATGACCCCAAAAGAACTTGGTTACTATTTTCCCGCAGAATTTGCAAAGCACACCGCCACTTGGTTAAGCTGGCCGCACAAAGAAGCATCATGGCCGGGAAAGATCGAAACCATTTTTCCTATCTATTCAGAATTCATTAAACGTGTAGCCGAAGGCGAGTTGGTCAACATCAACATTGCTGACGAGGCAATGAAGCAAAAAGCTATTTCGCATTTGGAGACAGTCGATGCCGACTTGAAAAATATCAATTTCTTTTTTCACCCAACCAACGATGCATGGTGCCGCGATCATGGTCCTGCATTTTTGATCAATCCAAGAGAAAGGAAAAAAATTATTCTGGACTGGGGCTACAATGCCTGGGGTGATAAGTATCCGCCTTATGATTTGGATGATGTGATTCCAACGCTAATTGCCAACCATTATAAGATCCCCGTTGTAAATCCCGGTATTGTAATGGAAGGAGGCTCGGTAGATTTCAACGGAAAGGGAACGGTGCTTACTACCACTGCATGCCTGTTGAACAAAAACAGAAACCCGCATCTCAATCAAAAGCAAATTGAAGAATTACTGATCAACTACTATGGAGTTTCAAATATTCTTTGGTTAGGCGATGGCATTGTTGGCGATGATACCGATGGCCATATTGATGATATCACGCGGTTTGTAAATGAAGATACCGTTGTAACGGTGGTTGAAGACAGCAAGAAAGATGAGAATTACGAATTATTGAAAGAGAATGTGGAGCTCTTACACAAAATGAAATTGGAGAATGGCAAGTCCCTTAATGTCGTAGAATTACCCATGCCTTCTCCCGTAGTGTACGAAGGTCAGCGGTTGCCAGCTTCGTATGCTAATTTTTATATCGCAAATAATTACGTGATTGTTCCTACTTTTCGTGATAAGAATGATGACAAGGCATTGGCTGTCCTTCAAAAATATTTTTCAGATCGAAAGGTAATTGGATTGGATTCGACTGACATTATTTGGGGATTAGGTTCTTTCCATTGTTTGAGTCAGCAAGAGCCAGCAGTTTAGAATTGTGTCAGACGTGAAGGCGTAAGACAACCGGTTAGTTTAAAATCAAACTCTGCTACATCTTCGACTTTCGCAATGGGCTCAAAGAAAGAAAGCCCTATTTTCTTACATCCCTTTCTACATTGAACAAGGAACTGATCATAAAACCCTTTCCCATATCCAACCCGGTTTCCCAATTTATCAAAAGCGAGGAGCGGAACAATTACTAAATCTATTTTTTCTATTGGTGTAGGGACTCCTTGTTCTGGTTCTAAAATTCCCAATTTATTTTTTTTAAGTTGATGGAGACCTTCGAAATAAATGTTCTCCAGTTTGTTATCAACCAATTTAGGAATTGAAATTCGGATGCGCGGGAACTCTCTTCTGATGCGGTCGATGATTTGCCACGTGTCAGGCTCTCGTTTACCTTCGATCGGAAGAAAAATGTGTATGCACTTTAAGAAAGAAAGATCAAGCTGCGCAAAAAATTGATTGTATAATTGAAAGTTGAGTTGTTGGTATTCGGCCTCGGATAAATCCCTTCTCTTCTGAAGAAATGTCTTTCGCGCCTCCTTTTTAGTCATAGCTCAACACGTTGAACTTAAAATCAAACGGATTCAGTTTTGCTGATACTTTTTGGATGAATAGTGGATCGCTTTGATAAAAATTCAAAAAATTATCGGTGCGTTCTTGAAGGCCACCATTCGGGAACAACGTATCTTTTACCGCCTCGAGTTGCCGGAGTTTATCGGAATGAAAACGCTTTTCGGCACGAAGCATCTTCTTTTCGATTTTTTCCACTCCATTGATCGTTCGCTGAGTTTCAGCGGCTACAAATTTTTGAAGCGAGCGATCGATTTTCTCAGCTCTTTCCTTAATTTGATTCAAAGTTGCTGCAATAGTCTCTAATTCTTTGCCCACTGAAAGTTCATGGTTACTATTATTTGCAATCCAGTGATTGAACAAATAATTTTTCTCCTCAAAGAGATCTTTGATCTCTAATCCGGTCTTTTCAAACTTTTTTAGTGTGGGGTGATCGATGACCATCGCAAAAGATCGCGGCAACAAAACGGGGAAAGGAGTTTCAAATTTTTCAAATACCCCTTTTAGCTGAAACCAATAAACCAATTCAGCGGGGCCACCGCAGTAGGCGAGGTTTGGCAAAATCATTTCTTGGTAAAGCGGTCTAACTATCACGTTCGGGCTAAATTTCTCAGGCTCATTTAAGATCAATATTTCAATTTCCGCATCCGTAAATTTTAAATCAAAATCTACCACTTGAAAACCATCGGCTGTTTTTTCCAATCGTGCCCGAAGGCCGTCAATTAAATAAAAGAAATTAATATCGCGTGCGGTGACTTGTGTATGATAGCCTAACGATTGCAATTCATGGGTGGTGCTATCCACTATTTTTTTAGCACTGTGAATGAATAAGTCATCTTTAATCACCGGAATCAACAGATTTTTCAAAGCTCGATTGTCGGCATCCACGATCACCAAACCTTCCTCTCCAAATAAGACATTTACGTAACGCAATACGGCCTCGGATAAATTTTTGCTTTTGGAATAGGCTTCCCGGAACAATCCAATCTCACCGGGGATCTCACTCAACACACCATTGAACTCTTTTGTATGAAACCGTCCGACAGCACCTTGCTGCTCTGTGTTCCATTGATATTTTTTTCCGTACAACCGAAACGATTTGATCTCTTCGTAGTCGTGGTCTTCGGAGGCCATCCAATACACAGGGACAAAATTGTATTCAGGATAAGCTGCTTTTAATTCTTTACAGGCATTGATTACCGTGATGATCTTATAAATGAAATAGAGGGGTCCTGTAAAAATATTGAGTTGATGGCCGGTAGTAATCGTGAAGGTTTTTGCATCCTTCAGTAATTCAATGTTGTTCTTTACCTTTTCGGTGATTTTTAGATTACCGTATTGTTTTGCTAATGCATCAGTAAGTAGTGCACGAGTTGATTGGGGAAAAGAAGCTTTGTCTTGAATCTGATCGTGGAAGTTATCGATCAGCGGAAAGCGATTATAAAATTTTGCGAGAGAATTTTTTTGTTGGATGTAGTCAAGAAAGAAAGAGCTGAACGCGTGCGTATCCTGAAAGTCGATCTTTCTCGTAGTCATATCAGCAGCAAATCAGATGATTAAAAAGCATAATCGCAATTAACGATGGAAATCCAAGTAAAGTTAATGGATGAGCGGTGGTATTTGTTAGAAATTGCTAAACAACTTGAGCAATCAAATCAAATTCGGTAGCGCTGTTTACCTTTGCGTGCACAAAATCACCTATCCGAAGGTATGCTTCAGCGCCTTCAAAAATAACTTCATTGTCCACCTCGGGAGAATCATACTCTGTGCGGCCAATAAAGTTGCCACCTTCCTTCCGGTCGATCAATACGTTAAACGTTTTACCAACTTTTGCTTGATTTAGTTCCAACGAAATACCCTGCTGCAATTCCATAATTGCATCTACGCGCTCTTGTTTTACTTCGGCAGGCACATCATCATCAAAAGAATACGAATGTGTATTCTCTTCGTGCGAGTAGGGAAACACACCCAAGCGATCAAACCGTGATTGTTCTACGAAGCGCATCATCTCATCAAAGTGCGCTTCAGTTTCTCCGGGGTGCCCGGCAATCAACGTTGTGCGTATTGCGATGCCCGGTACTTTCGTGCGAATTGTTTGCAAAAGCTCTTCCGTCTTCTCACGGGTGATGCCGCGCTTCATCAGCTTCAACATTTCTGATGAGCCATGTTGAAGAGGAATATCCAAGTACTTGCAAATGTTGTTCCTCTCCGCCATCACATCCAATACATCCAAGGGAAAGCCAGAAGGAAAGGCATAATGCAAGCGGATCCAATCAATGCCTTCTACATCAGAAAGCCTTTTCAACAAATCAGAAAGATTTCTCTTCTTATAGATGTCTAGGCCATAGTAGGTAGAATCTTGCGCGATCAACAACAATTCTTTGGTGCCATTCTTTGCCAAATTTTTTGCTTCCAGTACTAACTCTTCCATCGGGCGCGATACATGCTTGCCTCGCATCAATGGGATCGCACAAAACGAACAAGGGCGATCGCATCCTTCTGAAATTTTTAAATAGGCAAAATGACTCGGGTTGGTAAGAATACGTTCGCCTACCAACTCATGCTTGTAGTTCGCATTAAGTTGCTTCAACAAGCGCGATAGATCGCGGGTACCAAACCAAGCGTCTACCTGCGGAATTTCCTTTTCCAAATCTTGGCTGTAGCGTTGTGAGAGGCAACCGGTGACATATACCTTTTCCACCAGTCCTTCTTCCTTCGCGTCCACATACCTCAAAATGGTATCAATGGATTCTTGCTTGGCATTGTCAATAAAACCACAGGTATTGATCACGACAATATTTGAATCGTCTTTTTTGGATTCGTGGGTCACGTCAATTCCATTTCCCCGGAGTTGAGTGAGCAATACTTCAGAATCCACTAGGTTTTTGGAGCAACCGAGCGTAACAATATTGACTTTTGTCTTTTTAGCGCCTTTCGTTTTCAATTTCTACAATTAAAGGCTGCAAATTTACAAAAAATACGGGCGGCAGACCCGAAGTTGGCGCGGTGGTTGAAGTATATTTGCCCGATTAAAAAATGGTCGTTTCAAGGATTTTAATTGTTTTGGCGGCATTCGCATTTGGCACAGCTTGTTTCAGAGAGCCGGATTGCATCGTTACGGCATCGACAGCCATAAAAATCGATTTCAAGCAAACTAAGATTAATCCCACTACTTTCATTAGAGCCACGGTGGACTCTTTGGTTTTTTTTACCACCGTTTTCGTTACTGGAATTGACACAGCCTACATTAGAAATAGGCAACTCAGTTCACTTACGCTTCCGATTGACCCGCGCACAAAAGAGGTAAAATTTGTTTTCAACATAAAATCATCAAACGGAGCATTTACACGAAAGGATAGTATGAGCTTTAATTACGCGAGTGAATCTCGAGTGATTGCTCCTAAGTGTGGAGCGTACACTTATTTTTTAGACTTGAAGGTGAAATCAGCCAGCTATGATTCAACCAAGTATAGATTGGTGAGCAATCGACTCTTAAAAAACACCACCAATGTACAGGTCTTTTATTAGCGCATTCGTTGGGTTCGTTTTTATTGGCTCGGCAGCCATGGCTCAGCCCGAAGGCAAATCGCCATCGGATACCGTACGTAACAAATATTTGCCAACAGGTGTGCGAATTGGTTTCGATGCCTTGTCGCTAATTCGCAGCCAGGATAACTCCTTTAAGGGCTGGGAGATTAATGTTGATACCGATTTCAGCCGCTATTTTTTTACAGTCGATTACGGGTATTGGGCGACCAGCCAAAAACTTGGAAACGGAAGATATCAAAACGATGGAAACTATCTCCGGATCGGGGCCGATGTCAACTTTCTTTTAAAAGACCCCGATAAAAATATGTTCTTCATCGGCCTTCGTTATGGTCTATCTTCTTTTAGGGAGTCGGTTCAATACCAAAACACGCCACTCTATAGTGGCTTCGGCACGATCACTGGCGATGAATCGAACAGTAATATTTCAGGGAGCTGGATTGAAGTTACCTCAGGCCTTCGCGTAAAAATTGTAAGTGGCTTTTGGATGGGCTTTACAGGGAGATTGAAAATCGCGCCTTCTACAAATGGCGCAGGCAAGTTGGTTCCCTACGATATGCCCGGTTATGGCATCATTTCTGAAACGCCCTACTGGGGATTTAACTATCAGTTGTTTTGGAGAATTCCGCTGCCGAAGTTTATAAAGTAGTTTTCCGATAAAACGGTTATCCCCTCAAATAATGTTACATATCCTATCATGTTGATAGGATTTTCGTACTTTTATGATAGGATAGCCTATGAATACCCTTCGCCAACAAGAGATATTTTGGATTATATTAAAAGATGAGCCACTCGGCACAGCTGCAATCTTAGCAGCGATGACCAACAAGATTTCAATTCCCAGCTTAAACAGAGATTTGCTAAAACTAAAAGAAACCAATTTTATTTTATCAGAAGGCAATGGGCCAAGCACAAAGTATCGAGCAAACCTTAAAGCATTGATTCATGCTGCTATCGATCCGGATTCGTATTTCAAAAACGATACAGACAATCGAAAAATTTTAGAAAAGTATAATCCATCTATTTTGGATACGCTAGAAAGTGTTCAGATTTTTACTCAAAAAGAAATTACTCTTTTAGATAATCTTACAAATGCTTATCAGCAAAAAGTAAAAAGCACCTCTGCTAATAATTATAAAAGAGAGTTTGAGCGGTTGATGATTGAGTTGTCATGGAAGTCGTCACAGATAGAAGGCAATACATACGATTTGTTGGACACCGAACAATTGTTGAAGTACAACATCACCGCACCAAATCATACAGAAGAAGAAACCATTATGCTATTGAATCATAAGGTTGCTATTGAATACACACGAGAACATACGAATTTTTTTAATCACTTGACAATAAGTAAAATCATTGATATCCATACGTTGCTTACGCAGAAACTGGGCATCTCAAAATCAATTCGAAATCGGTTGGTGAGAATAACAGGCACAAAATATACCCCACCCGATAACCAATTTGTGATTGAAGAAGCACTCGAAAACCTATGCGTATCGGTCAACTCCATCAGTAACGTTTTTGAAAAGGCATTGAGAGCACTATTGCTAATAAGCTATCTCCAACCGTTTGATGATGGAAACAAGAGAACGGCAAGGCTTACCGCCAATGCGTTGTTGATGGCGGCTGAAAGATGTCCTCTTTCCTACCGAAGTATCAGCCCGAGCGAATACAAAAAGTCGATCTTGTTATTTTATGAGATGAATAATGTCAATGCTTTCAAAAAGATATTTATAGACCAATATCGATTTGCAGTAGAGAATTATTTTTAGTGATTTTCACCGCTGAAAAAGCGAATCCAGAACTCCGTTTCGAGTCTTCGCGAAAAGTTTTTCTCTTTTAATCTTTGTTTTGTGGGGACACGAACAAAGGTGGGGTGTGGTATTTCTTCGTTTTTTATTTGGAATTTATTTGTGTATTACTTTCTTTTATATGAGTAAA
>Ga0163155_10000294_pt1 | contig 60106 bp, 50 predicted proteins | sample OliLakLV19SP4G1_FD_148611 | JGI IMG/M metagenome (GOLD analysis project Ga0163155, IMG submission 148611) | Freshwater microbial mat bacterial communities from Lake Vanda, McMurdo Dry Valleys, Antarctica - Oligotrophic Lake LV.19.SP4.G1 | ecosystem: Environmental > Aquatic > Freshwater > Lake >... | reverse complement strand
TCCAAGGAAATGGTTGAGCTTTAGAGATCCCTTTCGGTATGAATACAATAACGAAGTTTATTTGCTGGTTTGTGCCCGAACTGTTACAGGACCAGTGAGCCGGAGAGGGTGTGTGGGATTGATTAAAATTACTAATGATGTCATCGAAAGAATGCCGCCACTTCTATGTCCGATGGTCTATGATGATATTGAATGTCCGTGTGTGTTTGAATTAGGTGGCCGGTACTATATCATAGGCTCCATCCGTGAAGATATAAAAGTACGCTATTGGTTTGCACCAGAGTTTTTAGGTGAGTACCATTCCTTTCATGACGATGTTTTGTTGCCGCAAGGGAATTATGCGGCTCGCACTGAGAGAGACGGTGTTCACCTTTTAGTCTTCAATTTTTTTTATACCTATGGAAAGATTGACTCGTTACGGGTACTTCCACCACCAAAGGAATTGGCGACCGATGAAAACGGAAGATTATTATTGAAAAGCTATTACCGTTGGGATCAAATGGTGGAAAGAACAATCCAGCAGAAGGAAATCAGGCAAGTAATTCATCTCTTTTCAAATCCAACTGCCTCCTCTACTATTGAACCCACTAAGTGGTCGTGCGGATCAAAAAGTGGCTATGAGGTTTTTTGTTTTCAGAAACCATCGGCAGGTTTCATTTGGGAAGGATTATTAACCGTGGAAGGAATGGGAAAATTGGGAATGGTGACAGACATGGACGAAGAAGGGAATGGCTATTTTATTTCCTTTGACGTGGCTAACGGCATAGCTCAAATCCGATCCTGGGGCTTCAATCCACTGAACAACAAACAGAATTTTATTTTTAACAACCTTCAATCCAATGTTATTTCGATCAACGAAGATAGATCATTTTATTTCCGGTTGATCCGCTATGGCCACTATATAGAACTATCAATTAACGGAGTGGTCAAGCTCACGCTAATGGATTATACTTATTCAGGGAATTGGATGGGCTTATACTCTGCATCGTCTATCATTTCATTACAGAATTCTGCTGTACGGGTTTTACCCAATCCGAAGGAAGAGTATGCTAGCCCTGAAGAGACACAGAAATAATTGATTTGTCAGTAGGAAATCAAATAATCAATCTCACCCCACCCAACTCCGAGACTTTGAAGGGAAACTTATTACCTGGTGAAGCAATGAACATAAAGTTGATAGGGATTTTCCACTCTTCACTTAGCTTTTTAATAAGCTCAGGGTTAAAAGTGCCATGCAGCTCAATAAATTCTATTTTAATTTCTGGGTACGCTCTATCCAATACTTCCAAGTCTTTCAAAAAGTCAGCTGAAACATTTTGATCTTCTTTCAACACCGTAACGATCTTTAACTTATTGGTAGCTTCATTTTCTTGCACATACATCATTACCTTATTTAGTTCAGCAATAGAGTTAGCTTTAGAAAAATAAATGAACTGTTGATTACTAAGCCTATTCATTAATCGCGTGGCGTGTATCTTACTCAGCTTGGCAAAATCCGTTACGGTATCAAAGAAGCTGTCAATAACAACAAGTACGATTTTTAATAATTCTTTCCGGTTGAGCAGTAAGAAAATAATTAGAATTGAAGGAACAAAATATTGAAGAAAGACTACCAGGTATTCGGGGTGCAGCTTAATGTTTCCGTAAAGAGCTATGACCACCGCAGCCACCGCAATAGCCACCACAAACGGTGATGCATAAACAGGTCTGGGCAAACTGCCTCGCTTCATTTTTAAAAGGAAATTGCCGATGCCAAAGTAGATCATCACCGCCAGAAAACTAATCGTGTAAACACCCGCCAGCGCCCCTAAATCACCCATGGTGACAAAGAGTACAGATAGGCAGAGCAAAAAGAAAATAATTAATATCCGGTAGGCACTACCGCGATTATTTTCTTTCAGGGTGAATTGAGGCAAAATTCTATCCAATGCCATTCTTTTAATCAATCCGCCAACGCCCACATAAGAAGTGAGTACTGCACCACTCAAAACCAATACCGCGTCAATGGAAATGACAGTACTTAACCATTGCCCTCCCGTATTCAAACCAATGTGTGAAAGCAAAGCTTCTTGATGAGTTAAAACATCCGCACGCGATAGAACCACAATAGCTACCAACGCCATCAAAGGATTAATGACGGTGACGGCAATCCACATATTACGCAGCGTTTTACGAAATACGCCCGGCTGTTGTTCTTCCACAAAATTGGCCGAACTCTCAAACCCCGATATGCCCAACATGGCCGCACTAAACCCAAAAAATATAGCACCACCAATGCTTCCTGTAAAAGGCATTTTAAAATTCGCAACGGCAACATCTAAACCATGAAAGAATATAAACCATACGCCACTTAATATCAGCAATACCATGGAGCTTAAGTGAAAGATAAAAATTACGGTAGCTACTACGGCCGATTCTGAAATACCAGAAATACTAAGCAGCAAAAAAACAGTGAGCAGAACAACCGTAGCAATGATAACGGGTAATGAAGGCACAAGCGTATGCAAATAATGCATTGCCTCGGATGCTGATATAACAGCAGTAGCCATATAAGATAAAATGGTGAGGCAAGCCGCCACTGATGCGTTGCTCTTGCTGGTGGTATTGAGCAACACATTATAAGCTCCACCATTTAGTGGCAATGCACCAACCACTTCGCCATATATGTTCCTAAACAAATAAAGAACTGCTGCAACTATCAGTAATGCAACCCACGCGTATTGGCCGGCATAAACGATCGTCAACGCTGAAACGTAGAGGCACGAAGATGTAATGTCGTTTCCGCAAATAGCGGTGGCATGAAGTTGATTTAGTTTTTTATGTTCTTTCATCTTAGCCAATGGCTTAGCCTGGCAGCCAAAGTGAGAATAGTTTCGCTAAATGGCAATACGATTTATTAGCAAGCAAAATTACAAAGAAACTACAACGATACTGACTAATTTCATTAATTAACAGCAACCATTAATCCCTTGTTCTCAATGTCACCTCTTCGCCAATCCAGCAACCGACCTTCAACTTATCGCCATTTTTATAATTCAATAAGAAAATCTCTTCTTTGGAAGGAAACGACTGTTTTGCCAAGCCCATTTTCTTTTGATTCCGCGCCCTAGCGTAGTAATCATACGCAGCCAAGTAAATTGCTCGGTCATCAGCTTGCCTTTGCTTCTGAGCGCACTCACTAAAGCTGCCATAATATAAATCACCGATTCGCTCGTATGCCTCTACTCGGGTAGCATCCAACTTTACCGATAGCAAATAGTATTCTCGGGCTTTCGGCCTATTCGATGTTTTACTTTCGATGATTCCTTTGTAAAAATAGACTTCAGAAGAGTCTTTAGTGGAAGGTGCAATCGCCAGTGTCTCATTCAAAAAACGATCTGCCTTCTCCGTTTCATTTTTAGCTAAGTATCGTACTGCTATATTCTTACCAAGTCCAAAATCCTTTTCGGTTACAAAAATTACCTCGCTCGCTTTGAGCCAAAGTGGATCTTCTGTGCACTTTCCCTGAAGCATAAAAGTGAATATCCGCTTGGCTAAGGTAAGATCATCTGGGTTCTGCATGAATTTGGGTGCAAGGTTTTTTCGCACGAAATCACAATCGGGTTTTGCCACCTTGAAAAGTAATTCGTCCACATCCTTCTTTATCTTTTTCAACCTAGCTTGTGCCTTTTGATCAGCTATAGCCTGCCTCATTTTAGCGTCAATTATTTTTATCAAAGATTCATATCGCATCAGCACGTCTTCTTGGGTCAATGTCTTGAATTTACTTTCAGTAATTACAATTGTTTGCATGTAGGGAATAAGTGTTGATTCCATAATGGCAGTATCATTGTACTTTAAGGCACTGTCCATAAGAGGTAATACCTTGGTTGCTTCCGGCCCGTTGATGAAGTGTTTGTAGCTCGCAAGTGCCTTTCGGTTCAGTACATTTCCATTTTCTCCACAGCGCGCTATTCGAAGGTCGTACACGATCATCAATGAATCTAAATATTTTTTTTTGATAGCAGCATTTTTTTCTCGCGTAGCCAGGGCGTCATAGATAGTCGTGCCATGGATATAAATGCTTGTGTTGAGCTTGGGCGTATTGGCCAATAACCAATTGAAAGGCTTAATCGCTTGCTTGTATTTCTTGCCATTGATAGCATCTTGCAAGATGGCAACTTGCTCTTCGGCCTTGGCTTTGTTGTCAGGCCAATTCCAACCCGTGCATTGGGCAAATAATATCGTTGACCCAGCTAGATAAGAGACGATCATTACAGTAAGTGTCTTTAGTAGGTGTTTCATACAAATTGTCATTAACGGTAATTTAAATCTTCTTGACGGATGAAAGCAACAGTTCCTGAGAGGTATCCTAGTAAAGCAAACGAAGAGATAATTTTTAATACCACCGAACGGCATTTTTTCTCACCCCATCTTTACTAAATTTCAAGAAGACATCCTGTAGCTATGGAAGGGGTTTCTAGTAATACATCTATACTCCAGAAACCTAGCGTTTCCCATTTGTTGCCGCCAGCGGTTTCTTGGCCTTTTCAAACGTCTTACTTGCTTTGTCTTTAAATTACTTTGCCTGCTCGGCAATCAGCGCTCTTGTTTTAGCGCCTCTTTTTGGCGCAAAAATAAACCAAGCTGGCGCCAATCAACGTGTCTGTCATAAATCCTGCTGCAATTTTTCCTGTCGTTATCATTTTATTAGGGGTTTTGTTTTTCCATCCCTGAAATTTTCAGGGCATTCTTGTGGTGGCTTTTGCGCTTTATGCCATCGCAGGTTTCAATTGAGGTAACACCTCATTATTCTTAATGTACTCTAGGCGATAAAGATCTTTTCTCCTGTCTTTCAAATTCTTTACCGAGCCTTTGTGATTGAGTTCTTTGAGTAATTTCATGTCCACATCAACAATCAAAACCATTTCGGTATTGGGTGTTGCCTCGCTCTTTACTCCATTGGTGGGGAAGGCAAAATCGCAAGGGGTGAATACGCCCGATTGCGCATATTGAATATCCATGTTGTTGACCTTCGGCAAATTGCCAACACTCCCCGCTATTGCTACAAAACATTCATTTTCAATTGCTCTTGCCTGCGCACAATGCCTTACTCGCGCATATGCGTTTTGTGTATCCGTTAGGAACGGTACGAAAAGTATATCCATTCCATCATCGGCCAATAGCCTCGGCAGCTCAGGAAACTCTACATCGTAACAAATCAAGATTCCAATTTTGCCGCAGTCGGCATCAAACGTTCTGAGTGAATCTCCACCTACCAGACCCCAGGCTTCTCGCTCACTTGGCGTGATATGAAGCTTTTGATATTCTTCTACCGTGCCATTGCGATGACATAGGTAACCTATATTATACAACTTCTCATTGCGCACAACTGGAAAGCTGCCCGTAATAATGTTGGCGTTGTAAGCAACAGCCCATTGGGCAAATTTCTGCTTGAGTGGTTCTGTATATTTAGCTAATCCACGGATCGCCTCGGCTTCAGACAAGTCGTTATACTCAGCCATTAATGGCGCATGGAAAAACTCTGGAAATAAAATGAAATCAGATTTATACCCTGAGGCAGAGTCAACAAAAAATTCAATTTGTTCACAAAGCGCATCAAAATCTTTAAACGGGCGCATCTGCCATTGCACCAAGCCCAGCCTTGCCTCCGTTTTCTTTTCCTTCAGCAAGCTCTGTTTGGGTTCGTAATAAATATTAATCCATTCTATCAGCGCAGCATATTCCATTGACTCAACATCGCCAGGCATGTAACCTTTCAAAATTTTGCGAACGTGAAAGTTATTGCTTAGCTGAAAGCTAAGGGTAGGATCATAGAGTTCCTTGTTTTTCACTTTCTCGATATACTCTTTGGGAGTTAGGTCTTTTGCGTGTTCGCCATAGCTAGGAAGTCTTGCCCCCGCAATAATTCCACGAAGGTTAAATTTCTCACATAATTCTTTTCGAGCATCATATAGCCTTCTGCCAAGCCGTAGCCCGCGGTGTTCAGATCGAATAAATATTTCAATTCCATACAGTACATCCCCATTCGGGTTGTGACTGCTAAAGGTATAATTGCCTGTGGCATCTTTATACGTATGATTATCGCCTAAACTTTTGTTATCAATGATTAGAGAAAGTGCTGCGCCTACCAGTTTTCCGTCAACTTTAATGCATAGCTGTCCTTCAGGAAATAATGTTAGCAAACGGTCAATTTGATGGTCGCGCCAATAAGCACCCCATTGCGTGTACGCTTCGAGCATACTGTCTTTCAGATCCAGGTAGTCACTTATTGTTAAATGTGTTATCTCAATTTTCATGGTTCGTTTTTTAAATTAATTGATATACATCAGCGCGAAGAGCATGGGGCTCGGCATTGATTTTCTTAGATAGTGACTGCTTGGCGCTGATATAAATTATTTTCAAACTCATTGCGGATTGCGGCTGTGATGGATTGTACCGAATCTTTGGTAATCTCGGGACGAATACTGAGTACAGGAAAATGCGCATGGTTGACAATATCCTGTGTATAGGGGCCAAGAAAAAAATCACGGAGTGTTTCATCAAGCGTTGCCGTTATTACAATCAGATCGGGCTTCTCCAACTCGGATATGTCCAATACTTGCCGTGCCACATTCTCGGTTAGGTGGACTTCGCTTCCGCAGATCACGTCATCATCCGCGATCTTTCCGCGCACATAATCTACCATGGCTTTCATTTCAACAAAGCCTGTGGGGTCATTCTTTTTTACAATACCGACAATCATAAGCGATGAGCCGTTTTTTCGGATGATAGGGCGGATCACATCATATTTGTCGAGTGCGTTTGGCACCATCCGAATTGGGAAAAGTATTTTCTTAAAATCGAGCCAACAATTTGTGCCCGGTATAGTCATCACCGGACAAGGCGCATTTTTTACTACGCGGTAAGCGTTCGAGCCAAGAAAAAATTCCCGAAATCCCGAAGTACCATGAGTTCCCATAACGATCAAATTGCATTCCTTTTGCATGGCCCACCCGCACGTTTCATCTGCGGGATTCCCTGCTTGGACAATGTGATTGACAACTATATCGTGTTTAATTCGGATTTTCTTCGCTAGCTCATTCATATTATCATTCGCACTTTTAATCAAATCCGGTAAAATACTTGCGCTAACGCCTCCGGCCTCGGGTGGAAAAAGCATGTAGTTATTTTCTAAAACGTGAATAAGTGTAAGCGTTGCCAGCTGCCTCTTACTAATGGCAATAGCCGTCTCTAATGCATTTAGCGATACCTCAGAAAAATCAATGGGTACCAAGATCTTTTCTATTTCAAATGTTTTCATGGCTTTATTGATTATGTAGTTAATTGATATTTCGTATTTCTTGATGATGTAAAGTTAGGGAAATGGAGGCCATTGGAATGGTAGGATTTAGATGAGTTGTCGCACTAATTACCTCCTTTTAAAAATAGGAGGGTCAATCAAATTACTTTCTAAACACCGACTCGCTAAAATTAATAAATTCAGAATCCAATAATTTTGACTTCACCCGTTTTGAATATTTTTAGCGTTCTGAGGCGTACGGTCTAAAATTTAGTTACCTAAAAAATAAGGTAAACGATTGCCCCCCCTGCGTATCCAATCAACGCCAGGAAACTGATTTTCTTTAGGTACCAAATGAAATCCATTTTTTCCATTCCCATAACAGCTACTCCTGCTGCGGAACCTATTACCAGCAAGCTGCCTCCTGTGCCCGCACAATAGGCTAGGTATTCCCAAATCATACTGTCCATGGGATATACATCCAATGAATACATACCCATACATGCCGCCACCATCGGAACATTATCTACAATAGCTGAAACAAGACCAATGAGGGTAATGATAATTCTATTGTCACCAAGCAGGCGGGAAAGATATTCTGCAAAATGATGGAGCGTTTGCATTGACTCCAAAGCACCTACGGCCAATAAAATTCCAAAAAAGAAGAGCACACTTGACACATCAATTCTTGACAGGGCATTGGCTGCTGAATATTTTTGCTTTTCGGCTTCATCGAGATTGGGGTTAATCAGTTCTGAGACTACCCACAATACCCCCAACCCCAGCAGCACACCCACGTAAGGTGGCAAATGGGTAATTGTTTTAAAAATAGGTACAAAAACCAATGCACCCACTCCAGTGAACAACATAGTTTTCCCGCCCTTTACATAGACTGTATCCTTCGCATCGGTCTTTGGGATATCATCTTGTAACTTTCCCTTCAGTCTAAAACTTAAATAAACCAATGGAATAAGTAGGCATACCAAACTCGGGACAAACAAATTTTTGACTATGGCCGAAGATGAAATTTGCCCTCCAATCCATAGCATGGTGGTGGTCACATCGCCTATTGGCGACCACGCTCCACCGGCATTTGCAGAAATGATGATCATACCCGCAAAAAAGAGTCGCTTTTCCTTATCGGAAATCAATTTCCTGATGAGTGACACCATTACAATAGAAGTAGTGAGGTTATCTAAAATAGCAGAAAGAAAGAAAGTGACAAAGCAAATGATCCATAGTAGTTTTCGAATATCCTTAGTTTTTATACGATCAGTGACAAATCGAAATCCGTGGTGTGCATCCACTAACTCTACAATCGTCATGGCGCCCATTAAGAAAAAAAGAATGGCTGAAATTTGCCCTAGTGTATGCGAAAGTTCTGCTTTAATAAATCCCCTATAAATTTCCGAATTACTTAGGGTGCCAGCATTTTTAAACCCTTGAACGAAAGATGTATAATGATGACTTTCTAAGAGTGAGGAAGTGGGGCTATCCAACGCAAACAATGTCCAGCATAATACTCCTGTGATAAGAGCTGTGGCTGTTTTATTTATTTTTATGGGATGCTCAAGTGCAATCGCCATGTATCCCAAAACAAATACTACAACAATATAAATTTCCATGACGCACAGGTTAGGTCAGGAAGGTAGATAAGAAAAAAGCTAAATCTAAGCTGAAGCCGTGTTTCTAATAAACTTCTAATTTCTGATTGCCTATTATTGTTGACCCATGGGCTAAGTTTGTATACAATTGATTCGAAATCTTTTATCTACCTTAAACGATCCGGGTTTTATCTAAAGGGTATCTCTAAAAACTCCGCCCACCCTTCTCCAGCTGAAAACGGGAAAGAGGGCGAGGTAGTAAATGAGTGGTTTTTACAGATGCCCTGAAGTAATCATTAGCTAATAATACCCTAAATGAAAATTCTGCTCATTGAAGATGAATTGAAAACAGCACAGTTCGTTAAAAAAGGACTTGAAGAAAATGGCTACGAAGTAGATTCTGTAGCGGATGGCAAAACTGGGCTTCATAGGGCGCTTGAAAATTCTTATCACCTAATCGTTACCGATATCATGTTACCCGGCTTGGATGGCCGTGATCTTTGCAAGACATTGCGAAGATCAAATATCCAAACACCTATTTTGATACTTACAGCCCTTGGTGGAACAGTGGAAATCGTTGCGGGATTTGACATAGGTGCAGACGACTATTTGGTAAAGCCCTTCGAGTTTAAAGAATTATTGGCTCGAATCAAGGCTTTGCTAAAAAGGAATTCCGGTGCCAAACAAGATGATTTAATTCTAAAAATCGCAGATTTAAGTTTAGACGTAAACCGCAAGGTAGTTATACGCAACGGGCAGCTAATTATTTTAACTGTTAAAGAGTTTGCCTTGTTAGAATATTTTTTGCGAAACCCGGGTAAAGTAATTTCACGGGCTGAATTGGCGCACAATATTTGGAAAGTAGATTTTGATACCGGAACTAATATGGTAGAAGTTTATGTAAGCTATCTACGGAACAAAATAGATAAGCACTTTACGAATAAACTCATACACACACAGTTTGGCATGGGCTATATTTTGAAACAAGATAATCATGCAAATCAGGACTAAGCTTACCCTTCAATTTACCCTGTCGGTGAGCGGTATGCTAATCCTCTCTTTTGTTACGCTATTCATATTAGTGAAACAGCATACCGTGGATGATTTTCAAAATAGATTGAAGGAAAAAGCAATAACCTCAGCCTTTCTATTATTAAAAGTCGAGCAAGTTGACTCCACTTTATTAAAAGCAATAGACCTTTCAAAAAAAGATTTTCTTCACCGCGAAAACATTTCTATTTTCGATGATCAAAACAAAGAGGTTTACACTAGCAACGATACTATCTTATTCGATGCACCCTCTCCCCTACTTGAAAAAATTAGGCGAATTGGCGAAGTGAGGTTCACTAAAAATGAATTTGAGGTTGTGGGGATTCCCTTCAAAGACAGAAGCAAGCAGTATATTATTTTAGCGGAAGCGGTTGACAAAGATGGCCGCTGGAGGCTTAAAGACCTGAAGAAATTGCTTTACACTATAATTTTCGTAATGATTGGTTTAGGTGCAGCCGCAGGTTGGTTTTATGCTGGCAGAGCACTGAAGCCACTAAAAAAAGTAATGGGTGAGGTACAAAGTATATCCACCATCGACCTCAGTCAGCGGTTGGCCGAAAATATCAATCCTGATGAAATCGGAAAGCTGGTCGTTATCTTTAATCATTTATTGAGCCGGATTGAAAACGCCTTTAACTTACAAAAAACCTTTGTTACAAATGTTTCGCATGAATTAAAGAATCCACTCACTACTATCACCTCTCAACTGGAAGTTACCCTATTGAAAGATCGACCATCTGCTGAATACAGGGAAATTATTCATTCTGTTCTAGGTGATATTCAAGAATTAAATCAACTATCGAATAGTCTCTTAGACCTTGCCTCGCTAAGTCAAAGAAATATAAATATTCCTACTTCTCCGGTGCGTATTGATGAAATCTTGTGGGAGGTACGCGAAAGTGTTCAAGCTATTAACTTAAATTATAAAGTAGATATTCATACCCTCACCATGCCGGCAGATGAACAGGACCTGTATTTGGAAGCAAATTCGTACCTTATAAAAACAGCCCTTCAAAACCTGATTGAAAATGCATGTAAATTTTCGGACGACAAGCGTGCTACCGTTTCACTTATATGCTCCAAAGGTGAATTAGAAATAAGAATTTTCGACAACGGACCCGGCATTGATAAAAAGGAACTTGAATATATTTTTCAACCATTCTATCGTTCGAACAATACCTCTAAAGTAAAGGGGCACGGCATCGGCCTGTCTTTGAGTCAGCGAATCATTGACCTTCACAAAGGAGTTGTAGAGATTGACTCTACGTTAGGTCATGGTACGCAAGTAACCGTATTCTTTTTTACAAAAAATTGATTTCTAATTTATTTCTAATCAACTATTTGGTTTGCATCACTAAGTGCAATGTAAATTTACCCAGGTTAGATTTGGATTTAGGATGAAATACAGAGTTGCCATATCGGTATTTTTGCTCTGGGCGGGCTTGCTAAAAACGAGTCCGCTTTTAATCCTACTTTCTTAACATCAATTTCGAAATGAGCTGAGGTAATTTCTAATGAATTTCTAATCATCTTGCTGGGGTTTCTGAGTTTATCTTGAATATTTTTAAACTTTAGTTTTCATATTTTTCAGGTTAGTGAAGTAGTTGAAGTACCTAGGAAATTTGCCAAAGGTTCTCCTAGGGGTGAGGCTGTCTCGAAAGTCGAGACAGCTTCTTTTTTGATCGCTGTCTAAATTACAAGTAGACGCCAGAACACAACTTTACATTTAGCATTAAACTCAACCTTACTTATTCGGTCAACTGAACGGCACATCACCATTTCGCAATTGCTATTTTTCTGTCAATCAAATAACTCAAAAAGAAAATTTACTTTTGGGTTTCATGGACAACTACAAATCGAAGATAGGTAAACTGCTAAAAATCTTAAATACCCTTAGCGTTGACGTATCATTAGGGGCCATGGCGTGTTCTCTGTTCTTCTTTAAGGTATTTACAGTTAAAACGGATCTTATCTCGGGCGGCACAATTTCCTTGGGAGTAACAGTTTGGCTCATTTACACCATTGATCACGTGTTGGATGCGAGGAGGGTTAAATCTACCGCCTCAACAGATAGGCATCGATTTCACCAGAAAAATATAACGGGCATTTGTTATGTGATTGCAGTTATCTCTTCAATCAACTTTGTTCTTCTATTTTTTTTACCGCTTCGATTACTTGAGAATGGGCTATGGTTAGCGGTTGGAGTGGTAATATATTTAGCTCTGCAGAAAACCATGTACTACTTCAAGGAACTGCTAGCGGCTTTGTTGTACTCCGCAGGAATTTTGATAGGATCAATTTCGCTTGCTTCAATGCCATTTCAAGTAGACGGATTATTGCTAATTGTACACTTTACAATTACTGTTTTTATTGGCCTGTTACTTTTTTCCCACTTCGATTATTCCAATGATAAACAAGATGGGCAACAATCATTCTCGACTTTGGCTGGGGAAAAAAATACTGCGGCAACTATTATCCTGTTATTGATCGTTAACTTTATCCTCAGTACAATCATCGCCATCGTTAGCACTCTATCAATAAGCACCCTGATTGCAATTCCTATTATCAATTTTGGACTCCTTGCGATTTTATTAGGTAGAAGTTATTTCCTACTCAACGATCGATACAGATTAGTAGGTGACGCGCTATTTTTTATTCCAATCGTTTCCCTTTGGTGGTAGCATTGCCACGCGCCAAAAGAAATTCTGATAATTGACTAATAGCAAAGGCACGGTGGCTAATGACATTCTTTTCTTCCATCGTCATCTCAGCCAATGTTTTGGCAAACCCTTCGGGAATAAAAATAGGGTCATACCCAAACCCACCCGTTCCTTTTTTTTCGAGTTGAATTCTTCCTTTCAAAGTGCCTTCAAACTGACGCGTAATAGTGGGTGTAATGAGCGTAACAACCGTTTTGAATTGTGCAGTTCTATTTTCCACGCTTTTCAGATTAGTCAATAGCAAATCCATGTTATCAGCACGACTTCGCTGTGGCCCTGCGTAATAAGCGGAGTGAACACCGGGATCGCCATTTAAAGCGTCTACCTCTAAACCCGAATCATCGGCAAAGCATACAATACTGTATTTTTTAAAAATGTATTCGGCCTTTTGAAAAGAATTGCCTTCAATGGTAGGTTGATCTTCCGGCAATTCTTCCACGCAACCAATTTCCTTTAGACTAAGAAGCGAATGATTGCTGCCGAGCAGATGTTTTACTTCTTCAATTTTGTGCTGGTTGTTGGTTGCAAAACAGAGCTCCATCTATTTGCGAATGACTTTCACTAATTCAATAGTGTAAATAAGATTAGTGTAAGGGGCAACGCCCGTTTTCCCGTAAGCCCCGTAAGCTAATCCCGAAGGAACGTAAATGGTTGCTTTTGTGCCTTCGCGAAATAAAGGCAGGGCTGATTTCCAAAACCTCAATGTGGAGCCGGCACTAATTTTAAAGCCCTTAGAAACAGTTGGTTCAAAAACAACTTGCGAGGGCAAAATCCTTCCTGTAAAATTGACAACAACTGAATCGGCTGACAACGGGGTTAGCGCGGTATTCAGGCCTTGTGTAGTAATGACGTATCGAAGGCCGGAAAAATCTTTGATGGCGGTGATGTTACTGGCCGTCAAAAAAGCATCAATGTCAATTTTATCTCGCTCCAGTTGAGGTCCAAACTCGCGAATCACCTTCACCAGTTGTATATCAAAGATTAAATTCGAGTTGGCAGGAATGGGGCCAGTTCGATAGGCGCCATACGCTAATCCCGAAGGCACAAACAGGTTTACCTTTGCACCTTCACCCAGGGATGGCAGAATGATTCTCCACGCTCTGATCAATTTATTTAAAAGAAGTGTATTGGATTCATTTACTTTCATAGACTCACCGCTAAGAAGACTGAAAGAGAAATTGACATTAATCGAATCGGCTAAAACAGGCCTAAATGCTGAGCCAGCGTTTAAGATTATGTAACGCAGCCCCGTAGTATCCTGTTCCGCTGTTATTCCTGCGGAGGCGAGATACTTGTCAATAGCCATTATATCTTTTGCCAATTGGTCTTTGTAAGTAGGTATAACGACCTCTTTTTCACAGCCCAAAAAAATCAATGCTAATAAACACAATTGGACAAGGCGGTTCATTTTTTTGCCTTTGTTTAAACTTAGCGCACGCTTACCAATTCTATTTCAAAAATTAAGCTCGAATTACCGGGTATTGAACTATTTCTTGGAGGACCATATCCTAACGATGAAGGAATATAAAATGTAGCCTTACCGCCTGCTGAAAGCAATGGTAATCCAATCTGTAAACCTTTAATAACATTAGTAAGCAACAATGTTAATGGAACAGTCGTGGATTTATCAAAAACTACACCTGTAGCCAATAACTTACCTTCATAGTTAAATGTCACAGTGCTAGACGCAATCGGTTTGGCTCCTGTGCCTGGCTCTGTAATCACATACTGTAGGCCACTAGCATCTTTTATCGCATTGATGTTATTTGCCTCAACATACGCACTGATCGCAGCCGTGTCCAATTTAAACTGCGCTACTTCATCAAAAAGTTGCATTTCAAAAGAAACATTTGCATTAGGGGGAAGCGTGCCGTCCGCAGAACTACCCCCGCCATAAGCTAAACCAGAGGGAGAGTAAATTGTTAACGAGCTGCCTTTCGTTACCAACGGCAAAACAATTCTCAGGCATTCCAGATTATTCGGATCGCCCAATGGAGAAGCGACATAAGAACCCTTTGTGTCAAAAAAAACTACGCCAGTGGTCAGCACTTTTCCTAACACTGAAACATAGGCAGTTTCCGTACTTTCTAGTTTTTCTCCCGTGCCGACCACTGTTACCAAATAGCGAACCCCGCTGGGGTCGACAGTGGCATTAATCGAATTGCTTGCGAGGTGGGCATCAATAATGGCTACATCCTTTTTTAGCTGTTCCTCAAAGGACGGTGGCGTTGGTATATCCGTAGAACAACCGCTGAAAACAAGTGATGCAATTCCTATATAAAAAAATACCCGGATCATTTTACTTAAGCTCTATAATATCAACCATCTCCATATCAAACACCAAGATTGAATTTTCTTTGATCACATCTCCGCGGGGCTGGCTTCCATAAGCAAGTGTGGAGGGTATGTACACGGTCATCTTCGATCCCTTGTTCATCAACTGCATAGCTTCTTCCCAACCTGGAATAACTTGTTGCTGGCCAACGTTGACTTCAAGTGGTGAGTATGGACGGCCTTCTGTGAAAACATTGTTCTTCTTTGCATCGGCCTCAATACTAGTATCAAAATATTTTCCATTCATCAGATAGCCACTGTAGTTTATCTTAACTTTTTGACTTGATTGGGCATTTTCACCTTGCCCGGCTTTAGTAATAATATACCGCAATCCTGAATTTGTTTTCTGAGCGACAACATTTTTTGCTTTTAGAAAATCGTCAATGGCAACCGTATCTTTTGCCAACTGAACTTGCTGATCCTTCAACATCTTCTCATTTTGCTTCGCAACTAGATCTTGTTGCAGTTTGTTCATTTCCTCTTGGTTCAATACATCGGTCAAGCCGATAAGAAAAGTAAACGTTTGGGTAGAATCAACGGAAAAAGGGAGTGGCTGGCGGAAAGTGTTTTCAAATAATTTCTTTGCAGGCACTTTGAACGTTACGCTATCTCCTTTAGAAAGCATTTTGATTACTTCCAATACAGCATCTCCTTTGGGCACAGTTCCTTGCATTTGGATCACCGCGGGGAAACCATTTTTCTTGGAGTCATTCCACACAGAATCCTTTCCGTCCTTAAAAACCAGGTTCATCACCACAAATTTGCCTGAATCGATTTTTACTCCGTCCCCTTTTCGGACAACCTTGAATTTATATCCCGAAGGTGTTTCTTTGCCACCACAAGAAGTTAATAAAATAGAAAGGACTGAGATGGCAATTAGAGCTGATTTTTTCATTGGCTAGTTTAGATTGGAAATGTGTATTATTACTAGGGTATCTCTAAAAACTCCGCCTACCCTTCTCTTTTGGAGAAGGGAAAGGGTTCAGGTGAAGAAAACAAAGGTTTTTAGAGATGCCCACTATTTAATTAACGCTTCTTTATATTCCGGCAAGATCGCCAAAAATTTCTTCAAAGTTTGTTCTAAGGACAATTTTGATTGGCCACCCGATGCATTTTTATGGCCGCCCCCCTCAAAATGCTTACGCGCAAGAGCATTCACGTCAAAATCTGTCAGCGAACGAAATGACAATTTTATTTCTTCCTTTCGGTCATACATCAGCACCGCCATCTTAATTCCTTTTATAGAGAGACCATAGTTTACCAAGCCTTCGGTGTCGCCTGTTTGCGAGCCAAATTGTCGAAGCTCGTCCAGTGTTAGCGTCATATAGGCAGTATTGAATTCCGGTAGCACCGTTAGTTTCTGACTCAGCGCGTAGCCTGTCAAACGCAACCGTTCCAGCGAATTGGTGTCATAAATTTTTTTGGCCACTGCGCTAGGGCTGGCTCCCTTACTCACCAATTCCGAAGCGACTAAAAATTCACGTTGTGTGGTATTGTTGTGGCGAAACCCTCCCGTGTCTGTCATCAATCCAGCATACAAACAGTTCGCAATATCTTCATCAATGAGACTTTTGTCACCCAATTCGTCAATTAACTCAAATATCATTTCTGCCGTGGAGGCGGCACTGATATCCCATTTTTCAAAATCAGCGAACTTCTCGGGCGCCAAGTGATGGTCTATCAGCACTTTTTTGGCAGCACAAGTTTTTACCAAATCGCCCAATTCATTGATTCTTTTTAGACTTGAAAAATCAAGACAAAAAATAACTTCTGCCTTCGCTATAAGCAAAGCCGCTTTGGCCGCTGGCTCTTTTGATTCTTTGGATAAAGCCGTCACCATTTCTTTGTGGGGCATCCAATCCAAAAAATCCGGATAATCGCTGGGTGATATTACATTCACCAAATGTCCTTTTTTGAGCAGGTATCCGGCCAATCCTAAAGACGAGCCCAACGCATCGGCATCTGGCTTAAAATGAGTCACAATTACCACCTTCTTGGAGGTGGCCATCAATTGCTGAAACGCGTGGAGGTTTATCATAACAAGGGGGCAAAAATAATCAATGATTTTGGATTCAGGCTTCTTCATTCGGGGTTCTTTTGATACTTTTGCGGCCAAATTATTCAAGTTAAAAACCTTTAAAATCTACTAAAATGGCAGGAAAAAGAACTTTTACTATGATCAAGCCCGATGCAGTGTTGGCCAATAATGCGGGTGCTATTACAAAAATGATTGAAGAGGCGGGCTTCCGGATTGTGGCTATGAAGAAGACCAAACTGACCAGCGATTTGGCGGGCAAGTTTTACGAAGTGCACAAAGAAAGAGGGTTCTACGGAGAGTTAGTGGCTTATATGTCGTCTGGATCAATCATCCCGATGATCTTAGAAAAAGATAATGCCGTAGAAGAATTCAGAACATTAATCGGTGCTACCGATCCTAAAAAAGCTGCCCCCGGCACCATTCGCGCCTTGTTTGCCAAATCAATTGATGCAAATGCAATACACGGTTCTGATTCTGATGCCAATGCTGAAATTGAAGGAAGCTTTTTCTTTTCACAGTTTGAACGGTTTTAAATAACTGTTGTTAATTGTTGGTGTTAGTGAGCAACATGCTGCGCCAACAACCACTAACTAAAAACTACCGACCAACAACTAATGATCGATCCAACCTACTCCGAAAAATTTGAATCAAGACACAACGCACCCAATGCCAAACAAATAGCAGAAATGCTAAAAGTGGTAAAGGCAAAATCGGTTGATGAAGTGATTGACCAAACCGTGCCGGCCAACATTCGCTTAAAAAAAGCGTTGAACTTGCCTGCGCCACAATCGGAGTTTGAATTTTTAAAAGAATTCAAAAAGGTGATGTCGAAAAACAAGATTTATAAATCGTACATCGGCACGGGCTATTACAATTGCATCACGCCCGGAGTAATTCTGAGAAATATTTTAGAGAACCCGGGATGGTACACCGCCTACACGCCTTACCAAGCAGAAATTGCCCAAGGCCGCATGGAGGCGTTGATCAACTACCAAACCATGATCATCGACCTTACGGGAATGGAAATTGCCAACGCATCTTTACTAGATGAAGCGACTGCTGCTGCCGAGGCGTTGCATTTATTGGAAGCATCCAAAAAAGCAAGCAAGAAAAACGCACATAAGTTTTTCGTGGATGAAAATACCTTTCCACAAGTAATTGATCTATTAAAGACACGCGCCACCCCGATTGGTGTAGAGTTAGTAATTGGTGATGTCAGCAAATTAGATATCACGGACTCTCATTTGTTTGGAGTTTACTTACAAAACCCAAACAACAATGGTGAGATTAAGGATTACACATCCTTCATTGAATCGGCTCACGAGAAAGAAGTATCTGTGGTGATCGGAGCAGACTTGATGAGTTTGCTTTTAGTAAAATCACCAGGTGAAATGGGTGCCGATGTAGTAGTGGGTTGCTCACAACGCTTTGGCGTGCCAATGGGTTTTGGCGGTCCGCATGCTGCTTTTTTTGCTACGAAAGATGAATTCAAAAGACAAATGCCCGGTCGCATCATTGGCATTTCACAAGATGCGCAAGGCAACCCTGGCTATCGTATGGCGTTGCAAACCCGTGAGCAACACATCCGCAGAGAAAAAGCGACATCCAATATTTGTACCGCACAAGTTCTACTTAGCGTGATGGCCAGCATGTATGCGGTCTATCACGGCCCCGAAGGCTTGAAAAAAATTGCAGGTAGAATTCACGGCCTAACCAATCTTCTTGATAAGCAATTAAAGGCAAGCGGATTCAAACAAGTTAACACTTCGTATTTCGATACACTTAAAGTCGCTGTCGCGGATAAGAATGTTATTAAAAACGAAGCTGTTAAAAACGAAATCAATTTCCGTTACTTTGCCGATAATCATATTGGAATTTCAGTAGATGAAACCACTTCAGTTGAAGACGTAAATAAGATTTTAAAAGTACTGGGAGTTTCTGGTAGTTCAGTAAAAGCAGAGATCGCATTGCCCGCTTCGCTTCAGCGGAAATCGTCTTTCCTTACCCATCCCATTTTCAACTCTCATCACAGCGAGCACGAAATGCTTCGCTACATTAAAAAATTAGAAAGCAAAGATTTGTCGATGGTACATTCCATGATTTCATTGGGCTCTTGCACCATGAAGTTAAATGCAACTACGGAAATGATTCCGGTAACGTGGCCAGAGTTAGGACAAATCCATCCCTTCGCGCCAAGCGACCAAACACTCGGCTATAAGGAGATGATTGATAATCTTGAAGTTTGGCTAAAAGAAATTACGGGCTTTACAGGAATTTCATTGCAGCCCAACAGCGGTGCGCAAGGCGAATACGCTGGCTTGTTGGTTATTCGTGCCTATCATTTAAACCGTGGCGATCACCACAGAAACATTGCGTTGATACCTTCTTCTGCACATGGCACTAATCCTGCCAGTGCAGTGATGGCCGGCATGGAGGTGATTGTGACCAAATCAGATGCTGATGGAAAAATTGATGTGGCTGATCTGAAAGCAAAAGCCGAACAGTATAAAAATAATTTAGCGTGTTTGATGGTGACCTATCCATCTACTCATGGTGTTTTTGAAGAAGCCATCATTGAAATTTGTGATACCATTCACCAAAATGGCGGATTGGTGTACATGGATGGTGCGAACATGAACGCGCAGGTGGGTTTAACATCGCCTGCCATTATTGGTGCCGATGTGTGTCACTTAAATCTTCACAAAACATTTTGTATTCCACACGGTGGTGGTGGACCCGGCATGGGGCCTATCTGTGTGAACGATAAATTGAAACCATTTTTACCAGGTCATTCGGTAATAAAAACAGGAGGCGAGAAAGCAATCTCGGCAGTCTCTGCAGCACCTTGGGGCAGCGCCAGCATCCTGGCAATCTCTTATGCATATATTGCGATGATGGGAGGCGAAGGTTTGACCAACGCCACCAAGCTTGCGATCTTCAATGCCAATTATATTAAAGAAAGATTGGAAGGCCACTACAAAATTTTGTACACCGGCACTCAAGGGCGATCCGCTCACGAAATGATTGTTGATTGCCGTGACTTTAAAAAAGCGGGAGTAGAAGTGGAAGACATCGCCAAGCGGTTGATGGATTATGGATTTCATGCACCGACCGTATCGTTCCCAGTTGCGGGCACCATCATGATTGAGCCCACCGAAAGCGAACCGAAGGCGGAGATGGATCGTTTCGTAGATGCACTCATCGAAATCAGAAATGAAATCCGTGAAGTGGAAGAAGGCAAAGCCGATAAAGAAAACAATGTATTGAAACATGCTCCTCACACGGCCGCAATCATAACAGCGGACGTTTGGAATCGCCCTTACTCTAGACAAAAAGCTGCGTATCCACTTCCTTTTGTAAAGGAAGTTAAATTTTGGCCGACTGTAAGCAGGGTTGACAGTGCCTATGGAGATAGGAATTTGGTTTGTACCTGCTTGCCTATTGAGGAATATGCCAAAAGTGAAGCCAGTTAAAAGCTATTTAATTCAAAATTTCAAAACCCGGATTCTAATTCGGGTTTTATTTTTTAGAGGTACCTTCGCATCATAAATTCTAAAAAGTGAAAAGGGTCAGTTTGATTTTTCTGCTGTGGATTCCATCGATCAGCTTAGCACAAAAAATTACCTACAAAGGATTGCCTTCCTTACTCTGGCCAAAACTCTACAATATTACCTATCAAAAAAAAGGCGAAATAGATAAGCCCATTTTTACCAAAGAACTTTTAGCATTGTCCAATAAGCAAATAATATTGCCGGGCTATATGGTGCCTTTTGAAAATGGTATGAAAGGCAGTCACTTTATTTTATCTTCTCTCCCATTGAATGCCTGTTTCTTCTGCGGTGTCGGTGGGCCAGAGACAGTAGTCGAAATTTTTTTAAAAACCGCAGTTAGCTACACCGGTAAACCAGTAGAAATAAAAGGGAAACTTATTCTCAACGATTCTAACCCAGACAAGATGGTCTATATATTGGAAGCGGCAGAGTTTTTGGGAGCAGTAGAGTTTTGATTTTTAAATCTATTGTAGCTAAATTTATACTTTCTTAAAACTACTCATCTATATCTGTTAATAATATGTCACTTCAATATACATACGATACAGAAGGTAAGCCCGTGGGCGTTTTCATTCCGTTAAATGAATGGGAAAAGATTACTGTTGCGCTAAGAAAAGAAAAGAAAAAACCAACTGTCAAGAAAAGTTCTGTCGACACGATTCTTAAAGGATTTAAACAAGTAAACCTAATTGAAAAAGGGAAGCTCAAGCCGATTTCAATTAAACAGTTACTAGATGAATTATAGGGTTGAGGCAACTCCGTTATTTCTTGTTGAGGCTAAGAAGCTAACAAAAAAATATCTCTCTCTTAAATTAGACATCTCGATACTAGCTGAACAACTATCTGCGAATCCGCTACGGGGAATCCCGATAGGGAAAGGGGCTTATAAAATCCGGCTCTCCATAACCTCAAAAGGAAAAGGTAAAAGTGGCGGGGCAAGGGTGATTACCTGCGTCAAGATTATTTCTTCAAAAGTTTATCTCGTTTCTATCTACGACAAATCTGATCAAGATTCTATTTCAGACAAAGTATTAAAAGAAAGGCTAAAAAATTTAATTTAGCTCAATGGAAACTTTACTTCAACCCATACTTGTCCATCAAAAACACTAGCGCTGCCATAGACGCTGAACCCAATTCAAGTTCGCGCTTGTCCACTTTGTCGATCGTGTCTTCTTGCGTATGATGAACATTGAAATAGCGCTGAGAGTCTGGAAGATAACCGATCAAGGTAGTGCCTAATGGGCCTAACGGGCCAATATCCGCTCCGCCACCCTCTTGGGAGAAATCCCACAGATCATAAGGCTCCAATAAATTTTTCCAACTTCTGATTTTCGCTTTCACAGGGTCAGTAGCGGTCATCGTAAATCCACGCGGGGCAAAACCACCTCGGTCTGATTCGATGGCGGCAATATGATTTTCTCTATTTGCCTTCGCAAGCTCCGCATATTTTTGGCCACCACGCAATCCGTTTTCTTCGTTCATATACAACACCGCACGGATAGTGCGCTTCGGCTTATAGCCCATCATTTTAAACAACCGCAATACTTCTATTGCCTGCACACAACCAGCACCATCGTCATGTGCACCCTGACCTAAATCCCAGCTATCTAAATGACCACCCACTAAAATGATTTCGTCTTTGTATTCGCCACCTTTTATCTCGCCAACTACATTAAACGAAGGAGCTTCTTCTAAATTTTCGCAATGGGTTTCCAAATAAAATTGCAGATCACGGTCATCTTTTAAAAGTTTGCTCAATAAATCTGCGTGTTGTGTGCTGATCGCCACGGCAGGAATTTGCCTGACCATGGGCGCATAACGCACACCACCTGTATGTGCGTACGATTCATTGTTCAGCCCCATTGAGCGAACAACTACCGCAACTGCCCCTAGCTTAGCTGCTTCACTCGCACCGTTGGCACGTTGATCTACTGCTCCACCGTATGCTGCAAACGTATTTATTTTTGTTGCATCCATCGGGCGATTGAAAAATACAATTTTGCCCTGTATATTTTTTTGCCCCTGCTGCTTTAGCTCATCAAAACTTTTTACTTCAATAATACCTGCCGCCAAGCCGGAAGGCCCCGTGCCGATCGAACCGCCTAACGCGACCACGGTAACATCTTTGCTTCCCATTTTCTTGGAATTTATTACTCGCCCCACTTCTTGTTGCCCTCTCACCCAATGAGGAACCATCATCGGTTGTAGCCATACCGAATCGAAACCAAAATCGTCCATCGTGTGCCTGCCCCACTCAACTGCAGCGGCTGCACCCGGAGAGCCGGAAAGTCGTGGGCCTACTTTGGTACACAAATCATATAGCATCGGATATGATTTTCCGTTTTTCAAGGCTTGGTCATAAATCTCTTTGATTAAATCTTTATCGGTAGTTTGTGACTGCGCGAAAAAGTCTGACAACAAAAAGAAGACTATTAACAATCGACTCATAAGTAAAATATTTTTGAAATGTAATTAAAACCAGCATTAACCCAAAACACAGCCGAGTTGGCTTTTAATTTGTAACTTGTAAAAAGATAACAAATAAAATTATGGCACTTCTATTTGAATCTTTCGAAGAATGGAAAAACTACTGCAATGAAAAGCACGTATCGCTCACCGATGCGGTAATTGAATACGAAAGTGAGCAAAAGGGTAGAAATCGTGAGGAAATTCTACACGGATTAGCTAAGGCATGGAGTGTAATGAAAGATGCCGTGCAAACTGGGCTTGAAGAAGACATGACCTCTCGCTCGGGTATGGTAACGAATGGCGCCAAGAAAGTATACCGATATCCTAAGGCAGTTTTATCAAAAGAATTCCAAAATTTAATTTCAAGAGCGCTGGCTGCGAAGGAAGTCAACTCGTGCATGGGCAGAGTGGTAGCCGCACCCACCGCAGGTGCTAGTGGCATCATGCCCGGTGTGTTGTTTACACTTCAAGAGATTCACGAAATTGACGATGAAAAAATTATCGATGCTATGTTATTGGCTGCTGGCATTGCACTGATCATCGAACAAAAAGCATCCATCTCGGGTGCCGTGGGCGGGTGCCAAGCGGAAACGGGAACGGCTGCAGCCATGGGTGCCGGTTCGATTGTATATTGCTTGGGTGGAAATACCGAACAAATTTTTAATGCCGTTGCAATCACCATTCAATGTATGTTGGGTCTTGTGTGCGATCCCGTAGCTGGCTTAGTAGAAGTGCCGTGTATCGTGCGCAATGCGAGCGCTGCCGCCATCGCAAATAGCTCTGCGCAAATTGCATTGGCCGATGTGAGCAGCGTCATTCCAGTTGACGAAGTAATAGAGGCGATGGGTGAAATTGGCGCGAGCATGGAAACGCGCTATAAAGAAACTGCGTTGGGTGGTTTGGCCGCTACCAAAACGGGCAAAGCTATTGCCAAGAAAGTACTGATAAGAGATATTGAAATGCTGCCAGATGAAGAAAAAAATTAGATTTCTAAAATTTGAAATAGAAATCGCCAATGATGTTGGATTGATCCCAAGTGAATTGCCTTTCGCCTGATTGTTTCATTACGTTCACGCGCACATCTTTAAATACCTGTTCAATCGTGCGGCCAGGGTTTTGCATTGCTTTCAAAAGCTCCTGCGTGTACAAACCATTTCTACCCTCCCCGTCAGAAGCAACAGAGCCGGGTGCTGTAGCAAAAGCAATGAAAGAACCCTTCGCCCTTTTGATTTCTGCTAGGCCACCTCCGCCAGACCTGTATGCAGAAGGGAATGGATTATTTCGGCATGCATCTAATATTACTATATTCATCCTTGAGCTAGACCGCTCCATGTTGGCAACCACTACGCGCTGCAGTGCAAAACATGCACGCGGAATATCATCTTCGTACTTAATGTCCGCTTCTACCGGTACCAAATAACTCTCACCTTCATTCTGCAATCCATGTCCAGCATAGTAGAATAGTCCTATTGTTTGATCTTTTGGGCCATTCACTAACTTTTCTTGAAATTTTCTGTACGCTTCGCGCATTTGACCGTAGTCACCGTTAATGATCTTGATGACATCAAATTTCAATTTCGTCAGCTCCTCGGCCATATCGTTGGCATCGTTCGCTGAATTTTTTAAGGGAGCAACAAACTTGTAGGCAGAATTGCCAATCACTAGTGCATATCTTTTTTCGTCTTTATACAGATCGGCCAATGTCGGTTCTAGTTTCACTTCTACCATCGGAACAGAAGTTGGGGTAACTGACACTACTTTTTTTTCAGGTTGATTGATAGGTATTGATTTATTAACATCTAAGGATTTTCTTGCGGGCTCTGTTGAAGCCACAGTTGTTTCGGTCGGTTTTATTACTTCCGCTATCAGCAACGCCTTTTTATCTTCTGCTACTTTTTTTTCAACCACTTCAGTAGCCTTCTTTTTCGGCTCTCCTTTACTATTTTTTTTATTACTACTGATGTTGCGAGAGTCGGTAGAAGCACCGGCAAGGGCTGATTGGTTTAGTGCTTCTCGCTCCCTCTCTAGCAAAGCCGCACGGGCATTGTCTATTTCTATATTTGTCTGATCCAGCGAATAAGCTTTTTGAATATCATCTTTAACAAAGGGCGATCCAGGGGATAGTTTTTGATGTTGAAGCGATCGTTCAAAGTATATCTTAGCCTGTTCCTTTGTATCGGTAATGAGGCCAATTGCTTGCGTATACTCGTCAATTGATTCTTTGTACGCTTTCAATTGACTGTACCCTTTGCCCATAAACCAATGGATGTTGCCGGTGTTTTTATGACCTGCTTGCAACGCTTCATCAAACTCGCGCACGGAGCTTGTGAAAGAATTTGTTTTAAAATAAGAAAGCCCAAGGATGTAATGGACTTCTACGTCAATGGCCTTGTCGCGCGTAATTTTATCTAAGTATTCGTTAAGCGAAACAATTGCTTTTGTATAATCTTTTTGTTTGTAGGCATCAACGCCTTGCTCATAAAGTTTGAATTGGGCATAACCAACCACTTGAGAAATCAGAAAGGCTATGATAAACAAATATTTTTTCATGGCTCGATAAAGTAAATCAGTCTAAATTGAACGCAACGCCTCCCGAAAAGTTGATAGAGGTAAAGCCCAAACTCGTAGCTAGCAATGGATCTGGCCATTTATTAACATCTCGATTTAAAGATTTAATGCTAAATTGATCTACCGGGAATGTGTACCCAAAGGAGGCTTGTAAAAAAAATGAAATCGGACTGTTAGGAAAAAATTCGACACCAGGGCCTAAAAAGATACCTCCTGTTATGACTGACTCTTCTTCAACTAGTAAATTGTCTGTCGCACCGGAGACTTTATCCAATTTCCCGGTTTGAGAATTATAGACAACCCCATCGAATATAATATTACCGGCAGAATTCGTGGCACTCGCTACAAACGGCTTTGCGAAACCGTACACAGAAATTTTTGTATTTTCCTTAATGGGAACAAAATTTAGTTTAATGTTGGCAGCCAAAGAAATAACAGATAAATCAGATCCGGAAATTGATATTAATGCACCGGCATCAATGAAAGCAGGATCGTTCAACGCTGTTGGGTCATAGTAAAAGTTACTAGGAAAAGTGTTAATATTTGCTGGAGAGATTCTAGAACTTGTAATATTAGGATCATAATTGAAATTCAAATAAGATATTGATCCTCCAATTGACAATACTCTGTTAACTCTTTTTACAAAGCCACCTTCAAAATTAATTCCAATGGAATAATCTGCCAGCGAGGTTGCATTTGAAATTCCACCTCCAATAAAAATACTCTTATCTCGCTCTATTCTCTTGCGCTTAGTAATTGCACCTTCGTCTTGGGCATTGACGAAAAATCCCAACGGGATCAAAAATAAGATGGTGTAGAATATTTTCTTCATGGCTTTCGAGATTGGTTTCGGTTAATAAGTTAAAATAATACTAGCAAATTAGTGATTTTGTGTTAAAAGGTCTAACTCCTCCGCCTTTCAGATAGATAAACAGGGACGTTTAGATATATTTTCAAAACAAAGGCAAATTAGATAGGCTATCCACCCAATTCAATCCCCTAAAAAGGGGATTTTTACTTCGCCTTGCGATTTCAAAATGGCGCGTCAAAAAAAAGCCCCGATTTATTTTCAAATTTAACATCCTAAAGTCGCAATAAATTGTCTGTGCTAAAAACTACTCCCCATTTTCATTTTCTAGTCATATTATCTGCTTCGATCTGCCGGCAAAAAAAACTAATATTCTACAAGATTTTTTGTAACATATGAAATGAATAGATTGACGCCCTGGACCCGGTCGGGCACCAGTGGCACTCAGCCAAAGATCCGAAGCTTTTACAGCATTTGTGGTAGATAGAAAAAAGTTGCAATTGACAGCTAGTTGGCTTTTCAGGTCGACTATTAATTCCATTGGCAGTAGTCACTCATCAGCATGGCGCAGCGTGAGAAGCGATGTGCCCTAGCCGGTGGCGCTCTTCAGTCAATTTCATCGATGTTCCATCGACCTTTTTGCTGGCGCTCAGTCAATGCAATAAAAATTTAAAATTCTACATTGGAAGTGGCAAATTACATTCTTTCATCCCTGTGCATTTGCGGCTCAACATAATTATAACGGACAGACGCATGTTCTACCTATCTAATTTATTGTTCGCACGTTTTAAAAGCTATTTGTAGGTTGGCAATTGCGGCATTAGTTTTTCAATTGGTGAATTATGTCCGTTGTTTTTTACAAAGAAATGGGTGGCGAGTAACCACATGAGACGAATAAAAATAATTTAGAAAGAATTACTTCCATCTTTTTATTTCATGATCAGTTCAAAAAGTTGTTACAAAAAAATAACTGCCTTTGCAGACAGTCATTCTTTTTAGAAATTTACAAAAGCCTTATTTTTTACCGATAGGGAAATTAACACCGGCTGAAATTAAAACTGCTTCAAGGGCCGTATTATATCTTACTTCAACAAACGGAAATAAATTCCCTGCAGTAAAGCTTGCCCCCGCACCAATATTAAGACCTATTTCCGAGTCCGAAATACTTCCAAGAAAGGGAACCGAAACGGTCAAAGTGTTATAGGCTAAACCTGCTAGTCCATAGAAATTTGTTCCATCTGTAGTAAAATAATAATGAGCATCAGCGTCCAATGCCCAAGCGGAAACGCCAATGTCACCAAAACCTGTGTCTGTATTTGTGCCTAGATAATAAGTAAACTTTGGAACGATGCTTATATTATCAGTTATTGAAAATTCTCCTCTTGCTCCAAAACCAAGACCAAGGTCGTTTGTGCCGAAAGCCAATTGACCTCCAATTCTGGTTTGTCCTTGTGCAAAAGACTCCGAAGAAGAAAGAGCTAGCGCAGCACAAAAAAATACAGAAAATGCAATTTTTGTAAATGTGTTTGTTTTCATAAGGGGTTTTATTTGTTAGTTATTTAATTTTTGCAAAGATAAAAGGAAAAGTTTAAGAGCAAATTCTACCCGCTTTTTCTTTACAAATGCAATCGCAAGTAAATCCGAATGTTATTCTGCTGCAATCCCCTAAAAAGGGGATTTTTTTGAACCAACGTTTCTACTTCCTTATAAAGTTGTAGCGATACCGAACACTTTAGTTTAATACTAAATTTTGGTAGCTTTAACAACATAAATTGTTTTAATGAAATCCGTTATAACCCTCCTTTTACTTCTGCTTTCTTCGTTATGCATTGCTCAAAAAAAACTTACTCTTTACAAAACATTCGGCAGCGTAGTATACGAAATGGACACCCTCACACTGAGTAGCCAACAAGTAATGATGGTACTAAAACCAAATGAGAAAGCCTTTGGCGAATTTAAAACGGCCAGAAAAAAATCTCTTATCGGCAGTATATTGGGTTTTTCAGGGGGAATATTAGTGGCGCTACCGTTGGTGACAGCGATTGCCGGTGGGCAACCGGAGTGGGTGTACGCGGGTATTGGCGCGGGGCTTTTATTAACTGCTTTTCCTTTTCAGGCTTCCTCACGCAGCCATACGCTGAATGCATTTGATATCTACAACAGTGGCTTGGAAAAACGCACGTCACGAATCCAACCGGCTCTTTACCTTTCTCCCACAGCGGTAATTTTTGTTTTCCGCTTTAGGTAACCCACAACCCAGATTCGAAAAGGTTATAAAGCGGGCTTCACTTTCACTTCTAGGTTATATTTGTAGGCCAATGACAAAAGGAGCGAAAAGAAAAACACGAACGAGGCAATGCAGGTGGCTATCATGGCAGTCTTGTTTAGTGATCTAAAAGTAGAAACCAGATAATGATCGCGTTTTATACAAAGGCAATTACACCTACGGAAGTAATATTTTTTGGTTTTTAGTTAAAAAAATTGTGGGTTACTGCATGTATTCTTCGTTAAAGCCGATATTGCCACATTAATAGCCTCCAAAAAATGAAAAATCTGTATTTGGTTTACTTGCTAATTGCGCTATCCGGCATTTCCGGCACCGCTCAGCCTACTGCAAAAAAAGAAATTCCGAAAGATTGGTTCTTGAAAGACCCTGAGATTGACAGCCTGCAGGGAGTGAGTGCGGAAAGAACCTATGAGACCTTGTTGAAAGATCAACCTTCTAAAACTGTGTTGGTAGCTGTGATCGATTCAGGAATTGATATCGACCATGAAGACCTAAAAAATGTCATCTGGGTGAATGAAAAAGAAATTCCAAACAACGGAATTGATGATGATAAAAACGGCTACATCGATGATATCCACGGCTGGAATTTTATTGGCGGCAAAAATGGCAACGTAGATGCAGATACCTACGAACTTACACGCGAGTTTATACGACTGAACAAAAAGTTTGCAGAAGTTGATTCGGCAAAAGTCCCGAAAAAGCAGCGAAAGGAATTTACTGAATACCTAAAAATCAAAGACAAGTACCAAAGATTAAAAGCCAAGAATGAGGCGCAGTACAAACTTTATTCAAGATTGTACAACTATACCAAAGCAAGCATTGACACCCTCAAAAAATTTTTCAACACAGAAAATTTAACAGCCGAAGAAGTAAAAAACATGACCACCAGCAACCCCGATCTGCTTTTTTCCAAAAGTGTGGTATCTGGCATCTTTACTAATGCGGGAGACGATGCAGATCTTAATGAAGCGTTGGGGCAACTGAAAGAGGGTGTCGATTACTTTGAGGTAATCGTCAAGTACGGATATAACGCAGATTTCAATTCGCGCAAAATAATTGGCGATAATTATTCGAATTTTTATGAGCGAGGCTACGGTAACAATGACGTAAAAGGCCCCGACCCGAATCACGGTACGCATGTCGCTGGTATCATTGCTGCAGACCGAAAAAATAATATCGGAATAAAAGGAATTGCAGATAATGTAAAAATCATGGTTGTGCGAGCTGTGCCCAATGGCGATGAGCGCGACAAAGATGTAGCCAATGCCATCATTTACGCGGTAGATAATGGCGCTAAAATCATCAACATGAGTTTCGGAAAATCTTTTTCGCCTGAAAAAGAAGTAGTAGACCGAGCCGTAAAATATGCGGAGCAAAAAGATGTTTTGTTAATTCATGCCGCGGGCAATGAAAGCGACAATACCGATATCGAAAAAAATTTTCCCACTAAAAAATACTTAAACGGAAAGGAAGCGAAGAATTGGATTGAGGTAGGCGCATCCGCTTGGGGGAGCAATGAAGATTTTGTGGGCAGCTTTTCGAATTATGGAAAAAACTCGGTTTCGTTGTTTGCCCCAGGAGTTCAAATTTATTCAACCACTCCCGGCAATACGTATAAGAATTTAAATGGAACAAGCATGGCCAGCCCGGCCACCGCAGGCGTTGCGGCATTATTGATGTCTTATTTTCCGGAACTAAATACGTTGCAGGTAAAAGATATCTTACTCAAATCAGCACGCCATTTTGATAACTTAAAAGTGCAGAAGCCCGGAACGAAAGAACTGGTTTCTTTTAGTGAGTTGAGTAATAGCGGGGGACTGATCAACGCTTATGCTGCAGTAAAAATGGCGCAGCAGATGACGAAGCCGGTGATAAAATAACTGCTTTTTATTTTTCTGCTTTCTCTACCCTCAACCCCACGGCTAAAATCCCAGTAAGGCTTTCTTGCCGCATGAATTGCTCAAACCTCACGTTGTATTTTCCCGGCTTTTCAAAGGAGAGATTTTTCGAAATAACAAATTGGTGGTCGTAAATATCACCTAAACCACTGCTGCCAAAAGGCTTTCCAGTTTTTTGGTCAAAGAGATATTCCGCAAGTAATTGTTTCGACAACTCCTTGCTTGCTTCATCCGCCAATGAATAATTGACGAATAAACGGGCATACGGATAATCAATAGTATTTCTAACGTCCAAGTAAAGATTGTATCGAAGAGAGGTATCTTGAATAGAAAATTCCAATTGAACCGGTGCATTTAGTTTCCAAGCTCGGTCTTCAAACTCTACATTGTCTTCGTAAACCCGCTTAGAATCACAAGAGATTAGCGCAAGCGCTATCACACTCGCGAAAAAGAAACATTTTACAAAAGTCGCCAAGAGAAATCTGGAATAATTACACATTCAGACAATAACTTAAATTCTTACTTAGGGTCTGATGGTTTATCAGGTTCTGGATTCGGATTATTAGAGTTGCGATTCGGATTCTGCCCACGATTCGGATTATTTCGATTGGGGTTTTGATTCCTGTTCGGATTTTGATTACTCCCTTGTTGATTGGGGTTTGGCCTAGGTCTATTTTGATTAGTAGGATTCTGATTGGTAGGATTCTGATTAGGATTCTGGTTAGGTTGACCCGGTCCGTTGACATTCCGATTGGGTTGATTTTGATTGCCACCATTTTGCTGCGGATTGCCACCGCGGTTGCCCCGATCGTCACGCCCTCGATTTCTCTTGTCTTTGCCTTTGTTTGCCTTGTCTCTGAATTTCTTGTCCATGCTCTTCAGGTCACTGTTCAGCACGCCAATAGGTATTCGCGCCTCCTCTTCATTGATCTGCAGCGTAGCTGGTTTTTTGCCTTCCTTATTCAAGGCCAAAATTTCGTTTACGCGATCAACATTTAGTGGATACCAGTTGTTGTCTTCTTTGTATCCAAACCACATGATCTTGCGAAAGATGTCGGTCTTCTGCAAGCGGGCTTCGCCTTGTTCTGTCAACAAAGGCTTTTCTACCTCCGGAATATATTTGAGCGCGTCCATGTAGGTCTCCAACTCATAATTCAAACAACACTTCAATCTTCCACACTGGCCAGATAACTTGCTTGGGTTTAAAGAAAGGTTTTGATAACGTGCCGCACTAGTGGCCACATTTTTGAAATCACTTAGCCAAGTTGAGCAGCATAACTCACGACCACAAACACCGATGCCTCCGATCCGTCCCGCCTCTTGGCGCAAACTGATTTGGCGCATCTCAACGCGCACTTTAAACTCACCCGCCAACTGTTTGATCAATTCCCGAAAATCTACGCGGTCTTCTGCTGAATAAAAGAATGTCGCCTTAGTATTGTCAGCTTGGTATTCAACATCCGAAAGCTTCATGGCCAGCTTGTATTGCTTCACAATTTCTCTCGAGCGATACAACGTAGGGCTGGCTCTTTTCTTTGTGTCTTCGTATTTTTCTAAATCGCGTTGGTGGGCAATGCGATAGATCTTCTTGATCTCATCATCATTGGCCACTTTTTTCTTTTGCATTTGCAAGCGCACCAGTTCGCCCTGCATAGAAACGTGGCCCAAGTGATGGCCCGTTTGCATTTCCAGAATTACAGCATCGCCCGTTGTGAGGTTTATTTTTTCGGTGTTTCGATAAAAATCCTTTCTTCCGTTCTTAAATCGAACTTCTGCCACATCAAAGCGATCCTCGACAGGCATATCCATGTTGGATAACCAATCGAACACATTCATTTTGTTACAACCGCCCGTGCCACAGGCACCGTTATTATTGCAACCGGAAACTTTTCCGTCTTTTTTCGTTCCGCAAGCGCAGCCCATATTTTAAGTATCCAAATAGTTTAAAAAAAATTGCCAGTTGGCACACATCTAAACTTCCAAGTGCCGTGTTAAATTTAGCTGAACGTGACCCTCGGGGTCGAGCTTTTGCTACAAGCCCACACGCAACCAATCAGTTTATGAATAACATAGCACTAGGGCATCTCTAAAAACCTTTGCTTTCTTCACCTCAACCCTTTCCCTTCTCCAAAAAAGAAGGGTGAGCGGAGTTTTTAGAGATGCCCAGTAGTTAATTCATCAAATTTAACACATCGTTGCCAATATCCCTTCTAAAATAAACGCCCTCCCATTGAATGCCGTGCGCAATAGAATAGGCGTTTTTCTGGGCCTCCTCTAGCTTCTTGCCCCTTCCTGTTACGCCAAGCACACGGCCGCCATCAGTAACCACTTCGCCATTTTGCGTCTTCGTGCCCGCATGAAAAACAAATGCCGAACTGGCTTTAGCTAGCCCGGAAATTACCCGACCCTTGTCATATTTTTCAGGATATCCCCCGGCAGCCATCACTATCGTCAAGGCAAAATCAGGATCGATCTGAATTTTCTTATCGCGCAGATTTCCTTTTGCTGCGGCCAACAACAATTCCAAAAAATCGCTTTGAATCCGCGCCATAACTGACTGTGTTTCGGGGTCGCCCATTCGCGTATTGTATTCAATTACAAAAGGTTCTCCTTTCACATTCATCAAGCCCACAAAAATAAATCCTTTGAAGGGAATGCCGTCTTTCTTTAAACCTTCAATGGTTGGCTTAATAATTTGCTGCTCCACTTTCCCCATGTACGTTGCGTCTGCAAATGAAACAGGAGACACAGAACCCATTCCCCCGGTGTTAGGCCCTGTGTCGCCATCACCAATCCGTTTGTAATCTTTTGCTTCCGGAAGAATTACGTAACTCTCTCCATCGGTCAAAACAAATACAGATAACTCTATACCATCTAAAAATTCTTCTATTAAAACTTTTGAACTTGCGTCACCAAATTTTTTCTCCTCCAACATTTCTCTGACGGTACTCTTAGCCTCTTGCAAATCATTTGTGATTATAACGCCTTTGCCTGCCGCCAGTCCGTCTGCTTTCAATACGAGGGGGGGCTTGCAAGTTTCTAAATACGCAACAGCCTCCGCAGATTGATGGGCGAGAAAAGTTCGAGCCTTGGCGGTAGGCACGCCATGCCGGATCATAAATTGTTTTGAAAAATCTTTGCTGCCTTCAAGCTGTGCTCCAGCCTTACCGGGGCCTACCATTAAAATTGAACTCAATTTTGGATTTGCCTCAAAGTGATCGCGGATACCTTTTACCAATGGAACTTCTGGCCCTACCACCACCAATTCAATTTTATTTTCGATGCAGCAGGCACCCAACTTTTCAAAATCGTCTACAGCAATGGAAACATTTTCAGCCAATAGTGATGTACCCGCATTACCGGGCGCCACCAAAAGCCTACCACACAAAGGACTTTGCTTTATTTTCCATGCCAGGGCATGCTCACGGCCTCCATTGCCAATCAACAAGACATTCATAATCGGACACTAATTTTCAAAGATAAGGTAGAATCAGGTAACAACCATTTCGCACAAAAAAGCCCCTCCATTATCGGCAGGGGCTTTAAATACGCCAGAGAAAATCAATTTGCGTATTCGCTCAAAAATTTGATCCGCATTAAGCGTACATCATCTTCCGAATATTCCGATAACTCTGCCATCGCTTCTTCCATGCTGTCGGTTTCAGAATTCAAAAAGTAATCGGATATTTCTTCTTGCTTGTTGTCATCCAATACCTCATCGATGTAATAGTCTACAGTAAGTTTGGTGCCTGAGTAGCAAATATTTTCCATTTCCGTCAGCAACTCATCAAATGCCAATCCTTTGGACTCCGCTATTTCCTCTAAGTCTACCTTACGATCAATTTGCTGAATAATGTAAATCTTGATCTTGGATTTATTGACGGAAGACTTCACCACTACTTCTGAAGCGGTTTCAATGTCGTTATCGTCTACATACTTCTGGATCAACTCAATAAATTCATTTCCGAATTTATTTACTTTACCCATGCCCACCCCGTTCACCGATGCCAACTCTTCTTTATTGGTAGGATAGGTAATAGCCATCTCCTCCAAAGAGGGATCTTGGAAAATCACATATGGAGGTAAGTCCTTCTCTTTGGCCATCTTCTTGCGAAGTGCCTTTAACAACTCAAACAGTTTTACGTCATACGATTTTGAATTGATGATCACGCGCTCTGATCCTTCTTCATCTCCTCCGCCCTCGGTGCTATAGTCGTGATCACGCGCCAATTCTATGGTATGCGGCTTTTTTAGGAAGCTGTGTCCTTTCTCTGAAATCTTTAATACGCCAATGTTCTCAATATCTTTTTCTAAGTATTGATAGATGAGTGTCTGACGAATTACTGCTTTCCAAAAATCAGCGTCTTCGGTATCACCTTTTCCATAAACAGCAAGGTCAAAATGACCGTAGCTCTTTACGTACTCATCTTCTACTCCACGAATCACGTTTACCAAATGAGCCAATCCGAACCGTTCATCGGTCTGCTTCACGGCTTCGATGACAATTTTCACAAACGCTGATCCCTCAAAACGCTCGCGGGGATGCATGCAATTATCACACGACCCACAATTATTTTCTTTGTACTCCTCACCAAAATAATGGAGCAACTGCTTGCGTCTACATACTGGAGATTCGGCATAAAACTCCATCTCCTGCAAAAGAATGCGCGCGTTTTCCCTCTCTTGTACGGACTTATCTTTGTTAAATTTCTCCAGTTTGTTCAAATCATTATGGCTGTAGAACATCAAACACACGCCTTCTAATCCATCTCGCCCTCCCCTGCCTGTTTCTTGATAATAACCTTCCAATGACTTTGGCACATCGTAGTGTACCACAAACCGAACATCCGGCTTATCGATACCCATTCCAAACGCAATGGTAGCGGTGATGATATCAACTTCTTCATTCAAAAAGTCGTCTTGGTTTTTCATCCGCACATCTGGATCCAAGCCTGCGTGATAAGGTGCCGCCTTAAAACCGTTTACATTCAACAACTGAGCAATCTCCTCTACTTTTTTCCGGCTCAAGCAATAGATGATACCCGACTTGCCTTTGTGTTCTTTTAAGAATCGAATGAGTTGCTTTTTCGTTTCTTTCTTCGGGCGTACCTCGTAATAAAGATTTTTGCGATTAAAGGATGATAGAAAGACATCCGCCTCTTCCATCTGCAAATTCTTCTGGATATCCAATTGAACTTTGGGGGTAGCCGTTGCGGTGAGCGCGATTACAGATTTTTGACCCAACTGACCAATCATCGTTTTGATCCTTCTGTATTCAGGCCGGAAATCATGTCCCCATTCTGAGATACAATGGGCTTCATCAATAGCGACAAATGAAACCTGCACTTTCTTTAAGAATTCAATATTCTCATCTTTATTCAGCGACTCCGGAGCGACATAAAGTAACTTTACTAATCCAGCCACACAATCCTTTTTCAACTTGGTAATTTCGCCTTTGCTCAAAGTAGAATTTAGAAACCGCGCATTTACACCATACGCATTCATCTGATCCACCTGGTTTTTCATCAGCGCAATCAATGGCGAGATCACTATTGCCAGCCCGTCATACATCATGGCAGGAAGTTGATAGCACAACGACTTACCCGCTCCGGTGGGCATGATCACAAATGTATTTTTTCCCGTAAGGATGTTGCGAATTACCACCTCTTGGTTTCCCCTGAAACTAGAGTAACCAAATATTTCCTTGAGTTTTGCCTTCAGCTCGTCTTTCTCTTCTGCCACTACCATAGTACTATTAATAAAATTCTGATTTGATTTTTTTGAGAAATTGAAGATAATAAAAAAAATCCGACAAGAAGCAAAGGATGTAGGATATAAATGATTGTTGCGGAATTATCTGTGAACGAACAATTCCGTATTTAGTTCCCGACCCCATAACCGGTCATCTTACCTTGAATGGCGTAGTGCCAATGGCAACGATTGCGGCAATAAAAAAATGACAATTTATAAAGTAGTTCGCTATTTTAGCGGTTTAGAATGTCTTTAACGATCTGTTGGAATGAATAAAAATCTATTTGTTGTATTGATGGCCGGAGGAGTGGGTACTCGCTTTTGGCCGTATAGCCGAAATGGCAAGCCAAAGCAGTTTTTAGATGTGATTGGAACCGGCAAAACGCTGATCCAATCGACCTACGATCGGTTTTTGCCCATTTGCCCGCCAGAAAATATCTTTGTTGTCACTCATGAAGAGCACAAAAGCCTGACAAAAGAACAATTGCCGGCTCTTTCTGATGCTCAAATATTGGCTGAGCCGATGCGCAAAAACACCGCGCCTTGCATTCTTTATGCCAGCCATAAAATAGCCAAAATCAACCCCGCAGCGGTGATCGTAGTAAGCCCCACCGATCATCTCATTTTGAACGAAAGTGATTTTCAGGAGACGATTCTCAAGTCTGCAGAGCAGGCCAAAAACCAGGATAAGCTAATTACATTGGGAATCAAACCAACCCGGCCAGAAACCGGATATGGCTACATCCAATACATCGAAAACAAGAGTGCTCTAAAAAAGGTAAAGACTTTTACCGAGAAACCAGAGTCGGCACTGGCCAACAAGTTTTTAGAGAGCGGTGACTTTGTGTGGAACGCTGGTATTTTCATTTGGGGGGTGCAGGCAATCCTTCACTCCTTTGCCAAGCACCTGCCAGAGATGACGGAAATATTTGAAGAAGCTTCCGCTAGAATTTCAACCGATGAAGAAAAAATAGCAATACAAGAAGCGTACGCCCAAACCAAGAATATTTCCATTGACTACGCCTTGATGGAAAAAGCCGACAACGTATATGTTTGGCTAAGCACGTTTGCGTGGTCGGATCTTGGATCATGGGGATCGCTGTATGAATATTCACCAAAAGACGCTAATAACAACGTAATTGGCGTAGAAGCACTCACCTATGACACGCGTAATTCCATCATCAAAGGAGATAAGGACAAACTAGTAGTTGCCCATGGATTAAATGGCTACTTGATTGGTGCTTTTGGCAATGTGGTGATTGTTTGTGAAAAAGATAAGGAAGACCTATTCCGAAGATTTATAAACGACTTGAAGAGCAAGCCGAACGGCAACGATTATTTATAATTTCGCTGGCGGATGGTTTCATAAATTGCAATGCCAGCGGCCACCGACACATTGAGCGATTCAATACTGCCCATCAAAGGAATTTTAGCAAGATGATCTGCATCCTTGAGCATCGGGGGCGAAATGCCATCTTCCTCTGAGCCCAGCATGATTGCAATTGGCCTGTTCAAGTCAACTTGATACAACGTCTCTGTCGCCTTTTCAGTACAGGCTACAATGTGAATTCCGTTGTCTTTTAAAAGTTGAAAAGTCTTTTTCATGTCCTTCACACGGCACACGGGCAAAATGCTTAACGCTCCCGCAGAAGTTTTCATGGCATCGCCTGTGATTGGCGCGTTGCCTTTGTCGGCAATGATAATGGCATCTACCTTGGCACATTCCGCTGTGCGCGCCATGGCACCAAAATTCCGCACGTCTGTTACGCGATCCAGCAAAAGGAAAAATGGCTCGCGCCCTTCACTATAGCATTTGTCGATGATGTTTTCGAGAGAGGCATATTGAACAGCTGAAATAATACAGATGACCCCTTGGTGGTTTTTGCTGGAAAGTTTATTCAGCTTTTGCTGCGGAATAAAAGAGTAAGGGGCTTTATACGTGTTTGCTGTATTAATCAATTCTTTTATCAGATCATTGGCCAACCCGGCTTGGATGTAGATTTTTTCAATCTCGCGCCCCGCTTTTACGGCTTCCATCACGGCACGCGTGCCAAAGATCATTTCTGTTTTTTCCATGCAATAAATAGAAGTTAGAATTTAGAATACAGAATATAGAAGTTGGCAACCCAATACCGTACACCGACTACCGAATACCTTTTACCAAAGTTAGAATACAGAATAATTAAAAGTTGCTTACCAATTCTGAATACCAATTACCGATCACCACAACTTAGAAGGATATACTCCTTGGTTCACCAGCTCTTTGATTTTTCCGGACACTTCTTCTTTATCTTCTTTGTAGGTAACGCCAAACCACGTTTTGCCACCACCTAAAATGTGAACTTTCCCCAAGTTTTGTTTGATGATTTCGTTGGTAAGTAATGCGATGTAAAATTCTGCCGAAGGATTTTGCTTATTATTTAAGGCAAACTCGTGGAACATTTTTTCGGCCACAGCAAATGCGCCCGGCTGAAAGCCCCAACAATTCATGGACACGGGTAATAAGGGATCCAGTTCACGATCTCCGGTTTCCTCTTTTGAAATGATCTTTCCGTTTTCCGTTACGATTTTTGATAACTCACTCAAACTCTTCAAAAAACCCTGCGAATCCCTCTCCTCCGCCACTCCACGCGATACACTTCCATGATCAGACAACACGTTTTTTAAGGTATAACCCACCATCGCATGATGATCAGGCGCGGCCGTGTCAAAAAAAGTAGCCAGCGATTTGAAGGCCTCCTCGCCATAAAAATCATCCGCATTAATAACAGCGAACGGCTCGTTGATCACATCCTTTCCACACAGCATGGCATGTGTGGTCCCCCAAGGCTTTTTGCGCTCCACTGTTCCATAATTGGCAGGGACAAATCGATCCAGGGACTGTACTTCAAAATATACTTCGGCCTTACCTTTCAGCTTAGGGAGAAAAATTTCTTTAACTGTCTCTTTGATTTCATCGCGAACGATAAAAACCACCTTATCAAATCCAGCACGGATGGCGTCAAATAAAGAATAGTCCATAATAGTTTCGCCATTGGGTCCAAAACCATCAATCTGTTTGATCCCGCCATAGCGACTGCCCATACCCGCGGCCATCACCAATAAACTCTTTTTCCCTTTTGCTGCCATAAACACACCTTTAACGCATCGAAACTAGAAATAAATTACCATCTTAACTTCAAAAATAAGGCTTTACCACCATACTTTTAGACCATGAGCTCAAATAAGAATTACGTTTTATCCATCGCCATCATTGGTGTTTTGTATTTCATTTTTGGCTTTGTTACGTGGCTCAACGGAACGCTCATCCCTTTTTTGAAATTGGCATGCGACTTAAAGACTGATGCCGAAGCGCTGTTGGTAACATTTGCCTTTTACATGGCTTATTTTTTTCTGGCGATCCCTTCTTCTTTCATCTTAAATAGAACAGGTTTTAAAAATGGAATGTCATGGGGACTGGCCGTGATGGCGTTGGGTGCGTTGCTGTTTATCCCTGCGGCATTGCAAAGAAGCTTTCCGCTTTTCCTTACGGGATTGTTCGTACAAGGAATGGGGCTGGCCCTTTTACAAACTGCAGCTAATCCATACATCTCCGTCATCGGCCCGATAGAAAGTGCTGCGCAGCGAATCAGCATCATGGGCATTTGTAATAAAATTGCGGGGGCTTTGAGTCCATTAGTGCTTGGCGCGATTGTGCTAAAGGGTGCAGAGCAAATTGAAATGCAGGTGAGTGCTACCAGCGATGCCGAGACCAAAGCAATTCTGCTGCAAGAACTCTCTCAGCGTGTGATCATGCCCTACGGAATTATGACCGCAGTGTTGATCATTCTTGCGATGATGATCCGTTTTTCACCCTTGCCGGAAATTGAAACGGATGGTGTCAGCGGAAAAGAAAATGAATCTACACGAACAAGCGTATTTCAATTTCCCTATCTGATGCTGGGCATGCTTTGTATGTTTTTGTATGTGGGCGTAGAAGTAATGGCGGGTGATGTCATTGGCACGTACGGGAAAGCAATTGGCATTGGCTTAGATGAAACCAAGATTTTTACTTCCTATACACTATGGTCGATGGTGGTAGGTTACATTTTAGGAATTATTGCAATCCCCAAATACATTAAACAACAAAATGCATTGGCGCTATCGGCTGTAGCCGGAATTCTGTTAAGTGTAGGTGTCTACTTCAGCACGGGCTATACTTCCATTGTTTTTATTGCACTACTTGGCTTCGCCAACGCACTAATGTGGCCGGCCATTTTTCCTCTTGCCATCGAAGGGCTCGGTAAATTCACGAAGTTTGGTTCAGCGCTATTGATAATGGGCATAGCTGGCGGTGCGATTCTGCCTCAAGTATATGCTCGTATTGTTCCCGCGCTGGGTCCTCCGAGCGCATTCTTTTGGATTGTTGCCCCTTGTTATGCTTATATCTTGTTCTATGCCGTGAGAGGACACGCGATAGGAAAATCGCTACTCAAGAACAGCTCCTGATCTTTTCTTACGCTCGTTTTCGATAATCGCTACGTTTTTAGAAACCAGTTTGAAATCGCCCGCTGGCTGATTTGAAAATTTAACTTGAGCGACTTTTTCATTTTGGTTACCCACCGTTACTCTGTATTTGTGTAGCGTATTAACGTCAGCCTTCTTTTCGCTGTCAAATGTCAAATAAATAAAAGAGTGATCTTCTTCGTTTGATAGGGCCGAATGAGGAACCGTTAACTGCGGTATTAAACTTTCACGTTTTACCACCACGCAGCGCACGCTCATTTCGGGCAGGATCATTTTACCTGCAGGTGCCGAAAATTTGACATGGACCGTAACAGCTTTTGTCTGTGGGTCTATCGCCCGCGAAATGTGTGCGATGGTTCCGATAACGGAGGGATACGAATGCGTAACAAAATCGATCTCTACATCCTGCCCCTCAGAAATATTGTCGAGGTCCTTATCGTACACAAACACATCGGCCATTAATTCTTTGTTGTCCACAATCTCTGCCATCACTACATCAGTATTAGCCAACATACCCACCTGCACGGGCAGTTTAAAAACGTATCCGTCAATAGGTGCGTTGATCGTTACGGTGGTGGCTACCTCTGTACTGTTAATAAACTCTTTTGAAAATCCTAACAATCGCAACTTCGCCATTAGCGCATTCACTTTGCTGCTGCTGGCTTTATAGCGTGCATCGGTTGTTTGAAAATCTACCAATGCGCCAATATTATTTCTGTTTAGTTCCTCCTGTCGTTTGTACTCTAACGCCAGAAAGTCCATTTGCGCCTTGGCCTCAAAATACTGATTTTGCAATTCGATGACGTCCATGCTGCGCAGCGACATCAAAGGCGTTCCTTTCTTCACATACGAACCTTCGCGAACAAAGATGCGCTCAATTTTACCTGCAATATCGGTGCTTACAGAAGCTCTAAAATTTGGCATGGACATTACCTTTCCGGCTAGGTAAATATTAGATTCAACTACTTTTTGTTCAGGCTTTACCAACGTAACATCCATCAATGAAAGGGAACTGTCACTAATGGTTACAAAGGTGGAATTCTCATCTACTGGTTTTGTTGCCTCCGCTGGTTTTTTTCCAGAACAAGATGCCAGTAAACTAAATAATGCAATTGTTAAAATAGATTGATTGGTCGGTATCATAATTTCAGTTTGAATAAGTCATCAATAATCTCCTTTTAGATAAATTAAGTTGATGGTGGATTGATTATAGTTTCGTAAAGTCTCTAAATAATTTTGGCGCAGCGTATAAGATAGCTCAAGGTTTTGCAAATACTGGTAGTAGTTAATACTGCCCAATCGAAAACTCTCGCGGGCATTTCGCAAAATTTCCGATGCTTCAAGTAGTCCGGTTGTTTCAAAGTACGCAACGTTGTCTCTGAATTGCCGATAATCTGCTTGGGCTTTCGCATACTCGGTGCTGAGTTGATAAGCTGTTATTTTTTTCTGAGTTTGAGCAATCTCAATTCCTTTTTTTGCCGCATTGATATTGGCTTGGTACGTCCATTGCCAAATAGGCAGCGTAATACCTAATCTCAATCTCGGAACAATGGGCGTTTCAGGAGATCCCTGATTTAAAAATCCAACCACGGCACCCGGAATTCTTTTCCTTCGTTCCACCTTCAGCAAGTTTCGATTATAACCTTCTTGCTGAAAACTAAAGTTCAGTAAGGGATTTTTGGCAGTGTAGGCGGTGTCAACTGTGATTGCCTCAAAAAAATAATCGCTTTTGCGCAAGGCGGTGCTCGGTATGTAGGTGGTATCGTTTGGCCTACCCAACAACAGATTGAATTGATACTTGGCATTGCGCAACTCTGAGCGTGAAACTTTTAAAGCATATTGAATTCGCCTGTACTGGGAAATACCGTTGAGTTTTTCAAGAGAAGAAATTTGGCCAACGCGATACCGGATTTCATTTACTTTTAGCAAATCATCAAATACAGAATCCTGGCTTTGTAACAACCGTGTTCGCGAAAGTAAGAACTGTAATTGGTTGTAGGCAAGGCGAACGCGATACACTAAATTATTTGTTGAAATAGAACGCTCTACTTCGGTCATCGCAATTTTACTTCGCTGCGCCTTTCCTTGTGCCGTGTAAACTCCCGGATAGTCGATTGTCTGAAGTAAGCCTGGCCGAAGGTCATTGCCCGTTGGCGCCTCGAATACCAAATCGGGCGTTTTCAAACTAAAGCTGGCGGGCTTAAGGGAAACTTGCTGATCGATCCGTTGTTGCGAAAGCAACATTTCCGGATTTTGCTTTTTGGCCATCGATACGGAACTATCCAACGAAATTAGCGTTGGCTGCTGTTGCCCCGATGCCAATTGTGAAATTAAAAGAAACAACACAATCAACGGAGCGGTAGTAGTCCACTTGCCCGAACTCTCTTTGGGCCTATTTACAAAATAGGTGTAGATGACCGGCAAAATCACAAGCGTTAAAACCGTTGCGGTAAAGAGGCCGCCAATCACCACGGTAGCCAGCGGCTTCTGAACTTCCGCTCCGGCACTGGTGGAAAGCGCCATTGGCAAAAAGCCAAGGGCAGCTACTGCTGATGTCATTAATACAGGTCTGAATCTTTCCCGTAATCCTTGTAACACCCGTTGATGGACATCGGTCACTCCTTCCTTCTCAAGTTCATTAAATCGGCTGATGATAAGAATACCATTTAACACCGCAATACCAAACAGTGCAATGAATCCGACCCCCGCAGAGATACTAAAATTCATCCCGCGCAACAAGAGTGAAAATACACCACCTACCGCAGAAAGCGGAACCACTGAATAAATTAACAAGCTGTCTTTCACGTTTCCGAAAGTAGCAAACAACAATCCGAAAATGATGAGCAACGACAGTGGCACAACTATGGCAAGCCTTGCTTTGGCTCTTCGAAAGTTTTCAAATTCACCGCCAAAATCAACCGTATAGCCCGCGGGCAAAATAACTTTCTCGTTGACGACCTTCATGGCATCATTCACCACCGATTCCAAATCGCGGCCACGCACGTTAAATCCGATATTCATTCTGCGTTGCAAATTTTCGTGCCCTATTTCAGACGGACCGATCTCCTCGCTAATGTCTGCCAACTCTTTTAGCGGAATCGAATTCTCATCTTTATCGCTGATGAGCAGGTTTCCGATGTTCTCGGCTTTAGCGCGATCGTCCCCGCCCAATCGGAGAGCCAAGTCAAAACGTTTATCATTTTCATACACGATGCCCGCATTCGCTCCAGCAAAAGCAGTTTGAATGGCTCTATTGATTTGAGTGACTGTAACCCCATACGTGGCCATTGCTCTCCTGTCATATTTAATATTTATCTGGGGCAATCCAAAGATTTTATTCTCTTGCACATCGGCAGCCCCCTCCACACCTTTAATCAATTTGATGATTTGATTTCCCTTTACCACCATCGTGTCGAGGCTTGAGCCGAAGAGTTTCACCACCACATCGGTGCGTGCGCCACTCATCAACTCGTTCACCCGGTTTTCAATAGGTTGTTGGATAGAGTTTACAATACCCGGATATTGTTTTAATAATTCAGCAATCTGCACCACCAGTTCTTCCTGGTCGTTGGCTTTCTTCCATTGCTTTTTATCGGTAAGCACTACCACAATTTCTTGCGCCTCCATTGGCATGGGATCGACAGGCACTTCGGAGGTTCCTATTTTCGAAACTACTCGTTCAATCTCATCCGGGTAGGCGGCCAACAACATTCTTTGAATTTTCCCGCTCAGGTTGATGGCCTCGGTCATCGAAGTGCCCACGGGTAGATTTGTTTCTATCACCAAATCTCCCTCTGCCAGTTTAGGAATAAACTCTCCTCCGATAAATTTAAATGCTATATAGCCTGAAATTAGAATGCCGACAGCAATGAACACAATTACCTGACGTGCTCTTAGCCCCCACCGAATGATCGGTTCGTAAAGATTATACAGAAACTGGACAATTACTTCGGAAGGACCGTGGTGATCAGCCGACTTTGGTGGCTGCAAAATAATCGCGGCCATCATTGGCACATAGGTCAGTGCTAAAATAATCGCACCGAGAATGGCGAAGCTCACCGTCTTCGCCATGGGCCCAAACATTTTTCCTTCGATGCCCGTCAGTGTAAGGATAGGGAAATAAACAATCAGAATAATTAGCCCACCAAAAACTACGGCCTTTTTTGAAGCTTGCGCGCCCTTTATTACAATCTCCTCCTTCTCCAATTGAGACATGGCCTCTCCTGCTGGGTGCTTACCTATATTGTAGGCGAGGTAAAAAACAACCGACTCCACCACAATAATTGAGGGATCCACTAGCAACCCGAAATCGATGGCACCCAAGCTCATCAAATTGCCTACGACCCCAAATTGGCGCATGAGAATAAATGCAAAAAGCATGGAAAGCGGAATGACGGAAGCCGCTAACAAACTTGCTCGCCAGTTCCCTAAAAAAATCAAAATCACCAGCACAACAATCAATGCGCCCTCCACTAAGTTGGTGCCAACGGTAGTCATTGCTTTCGAGACTATTTTAGAGCGATCAATAAACGGCTCAATTACCAATCCTTCGGGCAATCGCGCTTGAATGATTTTCATGCGGTCTTTAATACGTTTGATCACCGCGCTTCCGTTTTCACCCTTCACCATCATGATGATGCCACCCACGGCCTCACCTTCTCCGTCTACGGTGATAGCGCCATACCGAATGCCGTGTCCGAAGTTTACATCCGCCACATCTTTGACTAAAATGGGAATGCGGTTTTTTACTTTGATAACGGTATTGCCAATCTCTTCTAATGAGGATGCAAGGCCGATACCACGGATAGTGAAGGCCTTGTTGTCTTTTTCGATGTACGCTCCCCCGGTGTTGCTATTTCCTGTACTGAGGGCTTCAAAAAGTTCATCAATAGTAACCCCCAGCGCGCGCATCCGATCCGGGTTAAGCGTTGTCTGATATTCTTTCTTGTAACCACCAAAACCACTTACCTCTGCAATTCCCTTTAGTCCGAGCAGTTGTCTCCGGATAGTCCAATCCTGCAGGGTGCGAATCTCCATTAGTGAAAATGATTTATCCTTGGGATCTTTCGGACGAATGACGTACTGAAATATTTCACCCAGCCCGGTTGATGCAGGCCCCATGTATGTCTTGCCGAGCTCTTGGGGAATCTCTGCCTTTACCATTTCCAAACGCTCGAACACTTGCTGGCGTGCCAATACACATCGGTGTCATCATCAAAAACTAATTTTACTACCGACAATCCAAATTTTGAAACGGAACGCATTTCCACAAGGCCAGGGATATTGGACATGGCCATTTCTAAGGGAGCGGTAATGAATCGCTCAATTTCTAAGGCTGCCAAACTGGGGCTGTTGGTAATCACGTCTACTTGATTACCAGTAACATCTGGGACGGCATCGATGGGAAGTTTAGAAATGGAATAACCTCCCCCGGCCATCAGGGCCAATATTATAAGGCCGATAAAAAGTTTATTGCGTACGCTGAATACGATCAGTTTGTCTATCACAAAATTTAATTATTTAATATTTTGAAAAGTAGCGGACTGGCTTGATAGCCATTCTTAATTGCTCTTATAGAAAATTACAATACCGGCCTAACTGACCGCTTTTCAAATGCGAAAACTACAATAAAGTACCGAATAGGATTGATCGGCAAAAAGATGAGAGAACAAAAACGATCTTAATTGAGGTGTTTGTTCCAAATTTGAGGTGTTGTTCGCTTTCGCAAAAAATTGAACCCACCGATGGGAATTTGTTATTTTTTTAGAAGATGAACTCCTTAACCGAAGCTCATTTGACTTTAACAGAGCGCCATCTTCATCTTGCAACATTGTCTCCATACAATTGACTAACAAAGAAGAGTGGTTGTCGATGTGGGTCACTATAATAGCAAAGAAAATCGTTTGAGAAAAAATGAAACCATAGGCAATAGAGGTTAGCCCTTTTCGTACGGAAGTGATTGCTTTTTTCATAACGCGGCCAAAAGTAGGAAATAATTGCCGAACTAAATTTACCGCCTAAAAGAATTTAATAGCCATTGATCAATTTTCGAAACAATAAATTTCTCCCGTGTATTCCAATCTCCCTGAACAAGGTGGTAAGGTATAAGGCGTGTGTCGAGTTCGAACTTAAATGTTTGAAACATCTCCTTTCGAGCACTTCCCAAATCACGCATGCCATCTGCTACCCACGGCACATCTGTGTTAAACAAAAAATAACGGTCAAATGTTACTTCGCGTTCCAAATCAAACAAAATCGGTGGAACTTGCTTTAAATAGTGCCGACAATAAATTTGAGTAGTGATCAAATCTGTATCACAAAACAAAAGTTGATTGGCTATTTTGGACTTTTCAAGCACACGAGCATTTTGAGCTTTACCTATTTCAATAATTTCTTCTACTGAAAAGTCATTTGAAGAAACTATTTCACGGGCTACTTCGGGAACAAATTCCGTTTGATAATAGGCTGCCATTTTTTGCGCCATTACTGATTTGCCCGTGCTCTCGGGGCCGTAGAAACAGATTAGCCCTACACCATTGGTCATACTACAGAATATGATTTATATTCATTTCTCCAATTCCAAAAACCAAAGGCCGCAATAAAGCAAAACAACACGTATTCGACCCCCACAAATTTTATGTCTTTGGAGAAATATAAATAGGAAGCGACCACGTCAACGGCTATCCACACGAGCCAGCATTCCATTTTTTTCTGCACCATTAGGTATGTAGCAATGATACTCATTACCGTCACAAACGAATCGGCATACGGGAAAGCGCTTGGCTTGCTGAAAAGAATTGGGAAAAATAGGCTGAGATTTTTGGCAAAAAAACCAAGTACCGTTGTACCTACTAAACCGATTAGAAAAAAGATCATCCAGGATTTTGCAGGAATCCTGCTAATTTTCAATCCATGTTCTTTATTCTCCTCCTCTTTTTTTGGATTTGTCCAACGCCACCAGCCCATCAGATTAGTAATAAAAAAGAAAATCTGTAGGAACATGTCTGGGTACAGTTGGACTTGATAAAACAAAAAAAAGAAAAGTACTACATTGATTATTCCCAGTGGCCAACTCCACACGTTCGCTTTCGCGGAAAGAAAAACAGCCAACGCGCCCGATAATGTCCCAAAAAATTCAAGATAACTCATGGGGTAGCCCAGAGCGGTGAAGAAGATAGATTGATGATTGAAGAAGTTCATTAATTTTACAAAGTTAATTTATTGAACGATGCGTTGCACATTCATTCTTATTTGTTTGCTTTCCATTTTCCACGCGCAAGGACAAAAGAAAAAGGTCTTGGCTAAAGTTGAAGCCGATCTAATAAAAGAACAAGCGCAATGGAATGATGGCAGTATCCAATTGTGGGGTGATAGCTCAAAAATCTCAGGATCACTTCTGTTTAACGATAAAACACAATTGCTTGCATTCAAACTAGAGGGTGGTGAGCCAGAAAATCTAAGGCCGAACGAAGCCAAGGGTTTCGAATTTTTCGATACAGAAAATCAGTTAATGCGAAGTTTTGTTTCTATGAATTATCCCAAAATAGAATCATTTACCAAAGAAGATAAGATAAAATTCTACTCCTCAATATCTGAAGAGAAAACAATACTTGAATTTTTTGAGGTTGTAAAAAAAACAGAAGCCTTCAACTTATTATGCAAAACAGATGCCCTTCATATGATCGAAAAAAATAAGAAACGTGAAATAATTTATGATGGGAGTCTTTATCAAAAGAAGTATGTATTAGGCCAAGAAGTAACATTGTTTTTTTATGATTTGAAAGAAAAAATGTTTCCCGCCATTAGAGTTACTAAAATTGAAACAAAAAAAGCAACTAAAAATGCTAAAAATAAGTATTACTTTTTCTGGGGAGTCCATTACACTAAAAATCCAGACATTGACTTAGACGAAAAATTACTGTCGAAAATTATGCATAGTTATTTTCCAAAGGTGAAAGAATACATTGTTACAAGCAAACTAGATATTTCTAATATTGAACATCTTCTCAAAATAATTGATCACTATAAACAATTAGAAAGTCAGTCAAACTAAAAATTCGCCAACCTGTTCCGCGTATTTGTAAAGAACCTCGTTGCCTTCCCACTACTTTCCTACCAATCGACCGGTTCTGCACATCGTTCTCGAGCTAAGATAAAAAGAGTAATGTATTATTTATACTTTTAGTTCTTTATAAACGCAATGAAATTCTATCCTACCTATCTGCAATCGTTTGGTCTGCTGTTGATCTTCTTTCTTTGCAGCATTCTAAGTGTGTTAGTCTTAATTCCATTCTTTTCATTCGATAGTGGCATAGCGATGTCAATCATGTACGTACTGTCCACCAGTTTAACCATTGGAGCGGCATTAGTGATTCGAAAGGACTATTCTTTTCTGTTGAATCGCTTTTCGCCTGTTATCGTTTTGATCGCATCAGTTACGCTGCTGAGTATCCATCTCTTTCTTGATCCCTTAACCAACCTCATACCGCTTTCAGACACACTTAAGAAAATGCTCGTGGAAACCATCCGGCAACCAGCCGTTTTCTTTTTTATGATCGTAATAGCCGCACCCATTTTGGAGGAATTGCTATTTCGCGGAGTCATTTTAGATGGTCTACTAAAAAATTACCAACCCGTTCATGCCATTCTTTTTAGTGCCTTCCTGTTCGCGCTCGTCCACGGAAATTTAGCCCAGGGTATAGGCGCATTTCTGGGCGGAATACTAATGGGTTGGATTTACTGGAAAACTCAATCGGTGATACCGGGTATTCTAATCCATTTTTTCAATAACCTTGCAGCATTTGTTGGGACAATGCTAACACCCGAACAAGATATTTTCAAAAGTACCTTTGAAACCATCGGAAACCCGATCACCTATTGGCTTCTGATCGTAGGAGCTGGAATAATTGCCGGTGTAAGAATTTGGCTTCTCCATCAAAAGTATTTTAAGAATATTAATTCGGCATTTACTAAAGAGGCCTCAAACGAAACTGTTTAAGATTGAATTATCTAACCCCGTAAATTGAAAGTCAGACTTTCAATTTACGGGGTTGAATTTTTACTATATTTGGTACATGATTACACGAACCGGTGAAACGGAATTAATTAGATTCTTAAAATACTTTCCTGCCGTTGGCATGATTGGGCCACGGCAGTGTGGAAAGTCTACGCTTGCACTTTCCTTTTTGAAAACTAAAAAAGATAGTATTTATCTAGATTTAGAGAACCCCGATGACCGCGCCAAACTAGCCAACCCTACACTTTTTTTTAGTGAACAAAGGCGTTCGTTGATTTGCCTAGACGAAGTGCAATTTATGCCCAACCTGTTTCCCGTGCTGCGCAGTATTATCGATCGCAATAAGCGAAATGGTCAATTCATTCTGCTTGGTTCAGCCTCGCCCGAGTTGCTGCGCCAATCCTCAGAGACATTAGCTGGGCGCATACATTACATGGAGTTGTCTCCTTTCCGTCTTTCTGAAGTAAAAGATACAAAAAATGCTTCGAGTAAGCTTTGGTTACGAGGCGGATTTCCGAAAAGCTTTTTAGCGCCCAAAGAAGATATTAGCTTCATGTGGCGGAAAAATTTCATACGCACCTTTTTAGAAAGAGACCTTTCCAGTTTTGGAGTCGGAGCGTCCACAGAAGCGATGCGCAAGTTTTGGATGATGTGCGCTCATTTACATGGCCAAACCCTCAACTTGTCTAACTTCGGAAGTGCGTTGGGAGTTACCCACCCAACGGTGAAAAGCTATGTAGATATAATGACAGGTACTTTCATGGTGCAAAAGCTAGAGCCTTTCAAAGCCAACATTCAAAAGCGGTTGAGTAAAACGCCAAAGATTTACCTTTCTGATTCAGGGATTTTGCATGCTTTACTGAATATTCAAACCATGAATGAACTACTCGGGCATCCCGTAGCAGGATTTTCATGGGAAGGGTTTGTTCTTTCTCAACTTAGCCATTCACTAAAAGGCTGGGAGATTTTTTATGTAACCACTGCCGACCAAGCCGAAATTGATTTTATACTGAAGCGAGGGAAGCATGTGATAGCTATCGAAACAAAACTTTCCAAAGCACCTACTGTAAGCCGTGGCTTTTACAGTTTGATGAAAGATCTCAATATAAAAGAGGGGTATATAGTGGCTCCTGTGGAGGCGTCTTTCCCTATTGGGAATAAGACATATGTGGTCAATCTTGAAACGATTGTAGATAAATTAGCACGAAAAAGATGAATTTTATGAACCCCGTAAATTGAAAGTCAGACTTTCAATTTACGGGGTTCAATTTTTTCAAAGTTTGATACACACGTTCTTCGCTTCGGTAAAAAATCGCATTGCTTCCCAACCACCTTCCCTACCCACGCCACTTTGTTTCATTCCTCCGAATGGAGTACGCAAATCACGGAGCAGCCAGCAATTGATCCAGACAATGCCATTCCTCAATTGATGGGCTACTCGGTGCGCTCGTTTTAGATTGCTCGTCCAAATAGTTGCACTCAATCCGTAGGTAGTTGAATTGGCAAAAGCAACTGCCTCTTCCTCGATATCAAAAGCCATGATGGTAACTACCGGGCCAAAAATTTCTTCCTGATTGGTTCGGCAGGTTTGATCCAGGCCGGTGATGACAGTGGGTGACACAAAATATCCGTTCAAACATCTTCCTTCAATTTTTAATTGCGCACCTCCACATTCTACTTTACCACCTTCCGTTTTGGCCAGCTCTATGTAAGAGAGTACTTTTTTCATATGCGCTTCCGACACTAGCGCACCCATTCTGGTTTTCTCCTCCAGTGGATCACCCACTATCAAATCTTTTGTGCGCTTTACAAATTCGATCACAAATTTTTGATGCAAACTCCGCTCCACTAAAATCCGCGACCCACATAAACAAATTTCTCCTTGATTGGAAAACGAAGAATTGATAGAAGTAGACACGGCTTCGTCAAAATCGCAATCAGCAAAAATAATGTTGGGGTTTTTTCCGCCTAGCTCCAACGAAAGTTTTTTAAACATGGGCGCAGCCGTAGCGGCAATTGTTTTACCCGTCACCGTTCCTCCTGTAAAAGAAATAGCAGACACGTTCGGATGTTCTACAATGGCCTGGCCAACTTTGCTACCGAGGCCATGAACGATATTCAATACGCCCGCGGGCAAACCCGCTTCAATACACAATTCCGAAAACAAAAAAGCTGTCATGGGTGTGAGCTCAGACGGCTTGGCTACTACCGTGCAACCTGCTGCGAGTGCAGGGGCAATCTTCCAGGTGAAGAGATACAGCGGTAAATTCCAAGGGGAAATGCAACCCGCCACCCCGATGGGAGTTCGCGTTGTATAATTAATTGCTTCGTCTTCCGTAAAATGTGATTCAGACGAAACATGCATAGATGCCGTTGCATAAAATCGCATGTTGGCAGATGCACGGGGGATATCCATCGACTTAGCTAACGAGATTGGCTTCCCTTGATCAATGCTCTCGGCCAAAGCAAGGTTATCCAAATCGCGATCAATCAGGTCGGCAATTTTTTGAAGTATCGATGCCCGATTTGCCAACGGCATAGTTGACCATCCCGTAAAAGCGGCTTCCGCGGCTTTCACCGCGACTTCCACATCTCTTACATCTGAATCTGGAAGGAGGGAATAAACTTTTCCTTCTGCGGGATTAAAATTATCTAAGTACTTTTCGCTGTTGGGAGCAACCAGTTGGCCGTTGATGTAGTTAAAAATCTTTTGCATTACTTTTTCGTAATCTTAAACTCTACTCTTCTATTCAACATTCTGTCTTCCTCGGAATCACCTTGAGAGATCGGACGTGAAGCACCATATCCAAAGCCATCAATTCGATTTTGTGAAATTCCGTTGGAGATGAGATATTGCTTCACAGTTGCAACCCGATCTTCGGAAAGTTTTTGCAATACGTCCCCCGTTCCCCGATTATCTGTATGGCCTGCCAATTCGATGGCAATACTTGAATTTTCTTTTAAAATTGTTACCAGTCTATCTAATTCAGGAAACGACTCAGTTCTAAGCACCGCCAATCCGGCCTCAAAAAAAACATTGTTCAATTTTACTGTCTCCCCCACTTCAATAGGTACCATCATCAAATTCTTTTGCACTTCTTTGTATTGATCCGAAGCTGGCAATTCCAAATTCTCATGCACAGAATAGTAATCGCTACGACCCGCACGCACTCCGTAATTGATACCAAATGGAAGGATGATTTGATACTCACCCGTCTTAGGATCTGACCTCGCTTCGCCTACATCCTTGCGTGTGCGCAAATTTTCAAAATGAATAGCGGCTGCCAAGGGCAGTTTAGTTTTTGTATCAAGTACTCTCCCCTTTACGAGTGTGACCGGCCTGGGTCTGCTCGTCTCATGAAGTTTGATTCTAAAAATATCTGCCCTCCCAAAACCTTTATCATAACTCACAAAGTAAGCATAGTCACCGGCCGCAGGAAGTGTGTAGTACGCATCAAAATATACAGAGTTAACCTGCGGTCCAAGGTTCATCGGCTTTGACCAATCCGTCCATCCCTCCCCTAGCCGCATTGAAACAAAAATATCTAGATTGCCAAAACCGGGGCGTCCATCCGTTGCAAAGTATAATGTTTTGCCGTCCGCGGAAAGAAAGGGAGACGTATCTTCACCAACCGAATTAATTCCTGACCCCAGGTTGATCGGGTCTGACCATTTGTTGTTTTCTTTTACGCAAACATATAAGTCTCCTTCGTTTCTTTTGATATCGTAGTAAATATTGGACTTCAGCTTCGCACTAAAAATCACGGCCTTTCCATCAGCCGAAAGGCAAGCAACAAAATGATCTAGCTCATTTTTAAAAGTAAGGTTAAGTTTTTCTGATAGTGACCATCCCTTTTCCGTTCGGTGTTTTACCGCCAATTGATTTTCTTCTTCAAACATCAGCGTATTGTTATCCGAACTTACCGCCAATAGGTTGTCTGCCCTTGGCGTGTTCACAGATTTGCCCATATTAATCGCCCTACCCCATTGATTATTTTCCCAACGACTGATCCACACATCTTCATCATCTTTTTCTCCCCCAATATTTCCCGCGGTATTTTGACGAGCCATATACAAAACTTTTCCGTCAGCAGAAATCATCGGCCCTAGTTCATCATCTTCACTATTAATGGTAGACCCTAAATTCTCCTTCTTGATTTTCAGTAAATCAGCAGGCAATTCGATAAACTGATCCTGAACAAAAACAAAGTTATCGATCGTCAATTTCATTTGAGTGAAAGCGGTGAACCCCAAAACGCTTCCAAAAAAAGGCATGGGTTTGCGTTCTTCTATTTTTGATCCGTTAATATAAAAAGTGAGGCTGCCATTCTTCATCTCCACTTTCAATTGGTTTACATTGCCCAACCCAAGGATAGCTTTGTGACGTTTCCAACTTTTAAGCAAAGCTGGATCTCCGTGATAAATAGCATAGTCACCCTGCGAAGAGATCACAAATAAATTATAGTTGTCGGTGCCGGATGCCCACACCAATCCATAGCCATTATCATCCAATCCGTTTTTCTGATTGAAATCGGCCGAGATGGAAAAATCCTTTTGAGGATCAATAAAAAAATTTAAAAAAGACTCACCCCCTTCTTCGGTTGAATTGATGACATACTCACCATCCGAGAAAGAGCATGTTTCGCTTTCCTCCCAACCATATTTATTTAAAGTAAAATCGTCTTGAATAACAGGCTTTTGGGCTAAGCTAAATGTCGACAAAGCGAGTAAGCCAACGATAAACGGTAACTTCATATTATTTAATAAAATTAGTATTTATAAACTGCCTGTTCGTCCGCCATCCACGGGTAAGTTTATACCCGTGATATAGCTTGCAGCCGGGCTCGCTAAAAAAGCGACTGCTGCCGCAACTTCATATGCCTCCGATATTCTTCCTGCCGGCACTTCTTCAATCATTTTTTTCTTGGCCTCTTCAAAAGTCGTTCCTGCCTTGTTCGCATTGTTCTGAATGATGGCCTCCAATCTTCCCGTCATGGTGGTGCCTGGCAAAACATTATTAACCGTAATACCAAAGGGAGCCAATTCTGTTGCCAATGTTTTAGACCAATTGGCTACTGCGCCACGAATGGTATTCGAAACGCCCAACCCACGAATGGGAATTTTCACTGATGTGGAAATGATATTTATGATCCGGCCATACTTCTCTTGTTTCATTCCCGGCACCAGCGCCTGCACCAATATTTGCCCATTGATCAGGTGACTGTTAAAGGCCTTGATAAATTCTTCGGGCGCGGCATCAATGGCAAGCCCCGCTGGCGGACCACCGGTATTATTGATCAGGATGTGAATGTTGTTCTTTGCTGCGTATCCCTGAATGATATTTTTCAGTTTCTCCGGAACATCAAAATCGGCTACCAAGTATTCATGCCGTTGCATTTGCTCAACCGCCAGCTCAGCTATTACGCCCTTCAGTTTATCTTCGTTTCTAGCAACTAGTGTAATCGAAGCGCCCAATAGCGCCAATTCCAGAGCCGATGCCTTACCAATGCCCTGTGTGCTACCGCAAACCAGCGCCCTTTTCCCTTTTAAATCAAGATTCATATTTGTAAGTAAGCAGTCTTCTAAATTTGTTGTTAATTTAGCACAATAACGAATCAGGTAATCAACGAATTGAAAAAATATGGCCATCCGCAGACCTTTTAACCTCAACAAATGGATTGCAGAAAACCGCAATTTGCTAAAGCCCCCGGTAGGCAATAAAAATTTGTATGCCGATGCCGGTGATTATATTGTGATGATTGTAGCCGGCCCGAACGCGCGCAAAGATTACCACTACAACGAAACCGAAGAATTGTATTATCAATTGGAGGGAACCATAACCGTAAGAATTCAAGAGGACGGAAAGGCAGTCGAAATTCCGCTCAATGAGGGCGATATGTTTTTATTGCCTGCGCGCGTACCACACTCACCAATTAGGTCAGCGAACTCGATCGGGCTGGTGATTGAATGCAAGCGCACAGCCACCGAAGATGATGGCCTCATTTGGTTCTGCGAAAATTGTAACAACCAACTGCACGAATATAAATTCCATTTGGACAATATTGAAAAGGATTTTATTCCGCGTTTCCGCGATTTCTATGGTTCGCAAGAATTGAGAACTTGCAAAAAATGTGGGACGGTAATGGAGGCGGATGCGAGATTTGTGTAAATTTAAAAAAAACAAAACTAACCATGGAAGCAATAAAGGTTAAAATAAAAACAGCAAGTAAGAAGAAATACGAGATTCTGGGGAACGAAATTGATTTTGACTTATTGGGAAACAAAATACGCAATGAAATAATGCGAGAGCAGTTCGACCGCACAGTAGAAGCGGCAAAAAAAGCTGGACTATCAAAAATGACAAACAAAGAAATTAATACTATTATCAAAAAAGTAAGAAAGGGTGCGTAGAATTGTTCTTGATACCAATATCATTGTTTCATCCTTTTTTGGAAATAGTTACCCTCGTCAAATAATAAGAGAATTAGTACTGCCCAGAAAAGTTAAAATGCTAATTTCTTTTGAGGTGGCGAGCGAATATAGGCCAGTCTTACTTTACAAAAAGTTTAAAAAACATTCTTGGTTTGAAGCAGAGTCTAAACAGACCATAAAGAATTTAATAGAAATCTCTGAAATCCATATTGTAAAAAGAAAAATTGAAATACTCTCCGATCCAACTGACAACAAATTCATAGAGCTAACTGCGGCTTCACATGCTGATTTCCTCATTACCGGAAACTCAAAACATTTCCCGTACGGGAAATTTGAGTCAGCAGAAATCAATTCCCCAAGGGATTATTGGAAGACTTACTGGAATTAGATTTTTTTGAAACTATTTTCACTTACATGAAATTCCAAAACTCTCTACCCTACGCCAAACAAATTGACAAAGCCGATCCGCTAAAATCCTTTCGCTCCCAATTTCACTTTCCCAAAATCAATGGAAAAACTCCCATTTACCTTGCGGGAAATTCTTTAGGCCTTCAACCAAAGTCTACAAAGAAATTTGTTGAGGAAGAATTAACCGATTGGGCGAAGTGGGGAGTAGAGGGACACTTTCACGGCAATAGACCTTGGCTTTACTATCACAAATTCAGTAAAAAAATATTGGCGCAACTAGTCGGTGCGAAACCAATCGAAGTAGTAGCAATGAATCAGTTGACAGTAAATCTACACCTGATGATGACTTCATTCTATCAGCCTACGCCCACTCGTTTCAAAATACTTACAGAAGCCGGAGCATTTTCTTCTGACCAATATGCTTTCGAATCACAGCTTAAGTCGCACGGCATTAATCCCGATATTGCCTTGATCGAATTAAAACCAAGAGAAGGCGAGTTCACTTTGCGGACAGAAGACATTTTGCAGGCTATTCAAGAAAATAGTGATCAGTTGGCATTAGTCATTTTTGGTGCGGTGCAATTTTATACTGGTCAATTTTTTGACATCGCTGCCATTGCTAAGGCGGGGCATCGGGCAGGAGCAATGGTAGGTTTCGATTTAGCGCATGCGATTGGCAATGTGCCATTGCAATTGCACAAAGACGAAGTGGACTTCGCTGTTTGGTGTAGCTACAAATATCTCAACAGCGGACCGGGAGGCGTGGCTGGAGCATTTGTGCACGAGCGTCATGCCACTAATTTCAATTTGAAGCGATTGGCAGGCTGGTGGGGCCATCAGGAAAAAGAAAGATTTGAAATGAAAAAAGGATTTATCCCCATGCCCGGTGCAGATGGCTGGCAACTTTCCAATTTTCCGGTTTTATTAGGGGCTGCGCTGCAAGCATCTCTGCAAGTCTTTGAAAAAGCAGGTATCAAGAATTTGAGAAAGAAGAGTGTGCAGTTGACGGGCTACTTAGAATTTCTATTGAATGAAATTGATCCGACACAAAAGTACTTTCAAGTAATTACTCCCACTGCACCAAATGCGCGGGGGTGCCAATTGTCTATTCTTATGAAAAGAGACGGCAAGAAAATTTTTAATGCAATAACAAAATCAGGCGTGATTGCCGATTGGCGCGAGCCCGATGTTATTCGCGTTGCACCGGTGCCGTTATACAATTCGTTCGAAGAGGTATTTCAGTTTGGTGAAATCTTTAAAAAAGCAGTCTTAAAAAAATGAGTTCAAAAAAACATATCGCCATTGCTGGCGCGGGGTTGGTCGGTTCACTGTTGGCTATCTACCTAAGAAAACGCGGGTATCAAGTTTCTGTTTTTGAACGCAGACCTGATATGCGAAAAAAGGAATACGAAGGTGGACGGTCAATCAACCTAGCGTTGAGCAACCGGGGCATTCGGGCGTTGGAAGAAGTGGGTTTAGCAGAAGAACTAAAACAAGAAGCTATACCAATGAGTGGACGAATGATCCACGATTTGCAAGGAAAAACAAATTTTCAGGCCTATGGTAAAGAAGGTCAATATATCAACTCCATTTCGCGCAGCGGCTTGAATAAGGTGCTAATGATAGAGGCAGAAAAATTGGGAGCCGAGTTTCATTTCGAACAACGAATCAGTCATGTTGATTTTGATCAGACTTCGTTAACCATTCAAAATTCAAAATTCCCTATTCAACACTCAAAATTTGATCTCATCATTGGCTCCGATGGCGCGTTCTCTGTCGTTCGCGGGTCGCTTCAATTAACTGATCGATTTAATTTTTCACAACACTACATCGATCATGGCTACAAGGAATTTCATATTCCTGCGGGGCCATCAAATTCTTTTCAACTAGATAAAAACGCATTGCACATTTGGCCTCGCGAGAGCTTCATGCTGATTGCGTTGCCAAATCCGGATGGCAGTTTTACCCTCACCTTATTTTTTCCGTTTGAAGGAGAGCCCTCTTTCGCCAAGCTGAAAACCAAGTCAGAGGCAATCGATTTTTTTCAAAAAATATTTCCAGATGCATACGCACTGATGCCAGACTTGGCTGACCAGTTTTTTATTAACCCAACTTCCGCATTGGTAACTGTAAAGTGCTTTCCGTGGATAAAAAACAACACGTTGCTGATCGGGGATGCGGCTCACGCGATTGTACCTTTCTACGGGCAAGGAATGAATGCAGGATTTGAAGATTGCCGTGTACTCAATCAATTATTGGATCAACATCAAGACGAGTGGGAAAAAGTATTGCCCGAATTCCAACAACTTCGAAAGCCAGATGCCGATGCCATCGCTCAATTAGCGCTGGATAATTTCATAGAGATGCGGGATCTGGTAAACGATGCAGACTTCATCCTCCAAAAAAAGATTGAGGCAAAACTTCACGAACTGTTCCCCGAAAAATGGATTCCGCTTTACTCGATGGTTACTTTTAGGGAAGATATACGATACTCTGTTGCCTACGAAACGGGGCAAAAACAAAAGCGGATTATGGAAGCAGTATTGAGAATTCCAGGAATTGAAAACAATTGGCAGCAGTTAGATTATGAAAAGATTGCGAATAGCCGAATTATTTAAGCCTTTTCTATCCTTTTTTAGCTGTTTTTCATACTCCAACTGAAAATACGTGGTTTTCCCCGTTGGCTCTTGTCAAAAATGCCATTAACTTTCCCTCCATTGTTTACTTCCATGTTTACTTTTTTACTTATAAAAGGACTCATTAGATGTAATTGCCCTTTCGAAATGACCTAACAAACAAAATATGAGACACATTTTTACAACCTTCGTAGTACTCACCTTATTCCTGAGCCAGCAAGGCTTCAGCCAAGTTGCCATTGGCACGAGCGGAACCTTACCCGCCCCTGATGCGAATGCGGTATTGCTGCTAGTAGGCAATGGCACCAACCAAGGATTAATAGTCCCAATTGTAAACAGCCTGACGGGATTTGGAAAGGCCGGGATGGTCGTATACAACTCCGCGACCAATTCGTTGCATTTTCACAACGGATCCGCTTGGAACCAAGTAGGGTCGGGAGGCACAACCCCCGGTATCCAGATATCGGGCAATATCGTTTCGTTGAATGCGACATCTGGCGCAACTTTCGGCTTGTCCGCCCCAGCACCTACGGCCACTGGCCAACTGCTTTCTTGGAACGGCACTGCGTGGGAGTCCACCCCTGCGCCAACCACGACCGGACAAATATTGAGTTGGAACCAGGTAACGGGCAAATGGACGGTTGCCACAAGTAGCAGTAGCGTGCCGGATGGCAGCATTACCGGAGGGACAGCCGGAACAGGCGTTAAGATTGCCGCAAATACCATCACCAATGCAAACATCGCAAAC